>OBVO01000149.1_pt1 | contig 50277 bp, 49 predicted proteins | sample 1495151 | NCBI WGS metagenome assembly OBVO01 (sample SAMEA2580019, study PRJEB22360) | human gut metagenome | reverse complement strand
GGACGGATCAGCTTGTGTCGGATTCCAAGGCGTGCGGCGGTCAGCTCAAAGCGAGTGAGCCGGTCTTTCCTGTTGGTTGAGAAGCGGTTGGTAAACTCAATTCCGTTGTCTGTCTGTACACATTCTACCCGTACGCCACGGCGCTTGAACCAGGCAACCATCTTCTCCAGGAAATCAGCGGAAGAATAGGTGCTCTGCTCCGGGTAGGCGCCCAGATAACGAAGGCGTGTGTATTCGTCGATCGCAGTATACTGGTACAATCGTTCTTCCGGGTTTGCCAGGCATTTCAGCGGCACCACTTTCACATCCACCTGTACACGCTGGCCGGGATACTGCATCTGTTCGTATGGTTTTGCCTTGTATGGCGTTTTGGCCTTTGGCTGTGGAAACATTCCCAGCTTGCGCATGACCCGGAACAGACTTTCCGGGCAGCGGGTGTAACCGCGTTTGCGAAGCCGGTGCCAGAGCTCCACCATTCCCAGCGTTGGATTCCTTCTTCGCATATCCCGGATGAGCTTTAACTCTGCTTCTGTGTGTTGGTTCGGATGGTGGTGCGGGCGTCTGGACTGGCAGGCCAGAGAGGCCACACTGCCGTCCCAGCGCTTTTTCCAGAAATAAATGTAGGATCGGCTTTTGTTATATTTCCGGCTGGCACGGCTCACGCCATATTTCGCCGCATACTGCATGAGGGATTGCCGATACCGCATGTCTTGTGTTATACTCTTACTCATGAGGGACAGAGCTCCTTTTTGGGTTTGTTGTGTGTGGTAACTTAACTATACCCTATGAAGGCTCTGTCCTTCTACTTTTTTATCTCTTTTTCTGTTGCTCTCTGTCCAATATGTATTGTAGCTCTACAATTTTTATGGGAAAATAATGTGTTGGCTCTTGCAACCGTTTTCTAATATTGGTATAATAGGTTTATTATTTTGGAGGTGTGTTTCTAATTATGATCAATCCTATGATCCTCGCATCCGCCAGCAGCTCGGATTCAGCAGGCTCCAGCGGCGGAGCGGGAATGCTGCTCTCTTTCCTTCCTATCATCCTGATTTTCGTACTCATGTGGGTGATTATGATCCGCCCACAAAATAAGAAGCGCAAGCAGGAAGAGCAGATGCGTCAGAACGCCCAAATTGGTGATGAGATCACAACGATCGGCGGCATTGTGGGCCGCGTGATCGGCATTAAAGATGATAACCAGACACTTGTGATTGAAACGGGTACCGATCGCGCAAAAATGCGGATCAAGCGCTGGGCAATTGGCAGTGTGGACACTATTCATGATGATCCGCCTCCGGTAGAAAAGAAGAAGACTGGTTTCTGGAGTCGCAAGAAAAAGGCCGAAGAAAATGACGTTACCGCCAAAAAGGACAAGGACAAAAAGGCGGATATCCGCGATGTCCTCTAAAACAAAATTTTGACATATGACGTTTGCCTCCCGCATAAGATTCATTGGAAATCCTATGAGGGAGGCTCTTTTTATGAAAAGGAACCGGATCATTGCATTGAATCCTGCCACTGCTATTGTGCGCGCGGTTTTAATTGGCACGGTTGGCGGCGCCGGCCTATGCGCTCTACTGCTGTTTTTGGCAGCCGCCATCCTACAGGCATCCGGCAATCTGCCGCAAGATCTGTTACAGCCCTTAACGCTGCTGATCTGCGGCGTCAGTTGTTTTTTTGGGGGGTTCCTCTGCGGAAAAATCAGCCGCAAGCGCGGACTGCTATTTGGCGCAGGTTGCGGGCTACTGCTGTTTTTGCTGTGCCTGATCGGCGGCGTCGTCAATGCACACGAAGTGGCTACAGTCTCTGCAATGACCCGACTGGCAGTCATGGTGCTGGCTGGCGCGCTCGGCGGCGTCCTTTCCATGCGAAACCGGCAAAATATTCGATAGGAGCTCTTCCTTTTACTGCGTGCCTGTGTTATAATAAAATAAATTGAAAAATTTACGGGAAAGGTCGGTATTTTATCATGAAACAGATCAAGACGTTGAATCAGGCCAACCTGAAAGAGAGCTGCGTCAAGGGCGGCTGCGGCGAATGCCAGGCGTCCTGCCAATCTGCCTGCAAGGTTTCCTGCACGGTTGCAAACCAAAAGTGCGAAAACCGGGATCGCTGATTTTTCAGCATTTTACTGAACAACTGTACACTAAACACAGCAACAAGGGGCAGCATCCACTGTCCCTTGCATTTTGTTATCATGGAGTTTTTAGAATTATGATACATAAGTACACTTTAAACGGATTTCGCATTGTATTGGATACGAATTCCGGGGCTGTCCACCTGTTTGACCCCGCGCCCTACGATCTGCTGGATTACCTGGAAGACAACGTACCGGAAAAAATGCCGGCCGCTGCCCGTGAGGCGCTGTCGGAACGATATGACGAACAGACACTCGACGAGGCCTATCAGGAATTACGCGAGTTGCAGGATGCCGGTCAGCTTTTCTCCGCAGACGATTACCAACCGTTTGCAGATATGATGAAGGATGCACCGGTCAAATCCATGTGCCTGAATGTAGCGCACGACTGCAACCTGCGTTGCTCTTATTGCTTTGCTGCTCAGGGCGATTTTGGCAAAGGGCGGATGCTGATGCCTTTTTCGGTGGCAAAAGCTGCAATTGATTTTCTGATACGCGAGTCCGGTTCCCGGCATAATCTTGAGGTGGATTTCTTCGGCGGCGAGCCGCTGATGAATTTTGACGTCGTGAAGCAGACCGTTGCATATGCCCGCAGTCTGGAAAAGGCTCACAATAAAAATTTCCGTTTTACGATCACAACGAATGGCTTGCTGTTGGATGACGAAAAGATCAACTATATCAACTGCGAGATGTCCAACTGTGTGCTTTCGCTCGACGGCCGCAAGGAAGTCAATGACCGCCTGCGGGTCTGTGCTGACGGCCACACCGGCAGCTATGATATCATTGTTCCAAAGTATCAAAAGCTGGTGCGTGAGCGCAGCCGTGATAAAGATTATTATGTGCGGGGGACCTTTACCAAGTATAACCTCGATTTTACCAACGATGTCCTGCATATGGCTGCGCTCGGTTTTGACCAGATCTCTGTGGAGCCGGTCGTCTCGGACCCGCTGCTGGACTATTCCATCAAAGAAGAGGACTTGCCTGCTGTGTTTGCAGAGTACGAACGGCTGGCCAATGAGATCATCACCCGCAAGAAGGCAGGGAAGTGCTTTAACTTCTTCCATTTCATGATTGACCTCAACCAGGGCCCCTGCGCGATCAAACGGCTGCGTGGATGCAGCTGCGGCAATGAATACGTGGCCATTACGCCGCTAGGTGAAATTTTTCCCTGCCATCAATTCGTTGGAGATGATCAATGGATCATGGGCAATGTTTTGGAGGGGACGTATGACCGCGAGATGAAAAACCGTTTTGCTGCGGCAAATGTCTATGCCAAAAAAAGCTGTAGGGACTGTTGGGCTAAGTTCTATTGTAGTGGGGGATGCAACGCCAACAATCAGCATTATGAAGGAGACATCCTCAAGCCGCACACCATTGCATGCGATTTGGAGAAAAAGCGCTTGGAATGCGCCATCATGATTCAGGCTGCGTTGTTGACTGAATAAACTGCAAAACAGGCCTTTTAAAACGTCGCTAAGTAATAAAAATACACCGGTATGCATAATTGTATCCCGGTGTATTTTTATGCATTTCTTTAAAACATAATTTAGTTTACATAATATCGTGTGAGGTTACATAATATTTTTCACATAAATTCGTATAGAATGCATAAACTTTCTGGATATGCATAAATAAAGGTTGAATTGCACGTCAAAATGGGGTATAGTAAGTAATCATAAGGAAAATCGTGGCTTTCGCTGCATCTATTTTGTGTACATATTCCTGTTTTCCGACGCATATGCTTCATGGGAAAAGAAAGGATGTGTTTTGGATGAAAATATTGATGCAGCGACTGCCGAGTTCCATGCCGGACAAGGCCGCTTTTCACAGTTCCCTATCCTTGCATCGCGCCAAAATTATACTCGCTGTAATAACGGTGATAGGCACCGTATGCGGTGCATTGCTTTCCCGGCATGCAGACGCAAATCTGCTAGAAAAATTGGATTTCCTGTTGAACAGCAATTATGCACAGCGAGCTGACGCCCCTTCTGCCTCTGTATTTCTGGCTTCAGCGGCGTCAACATCTTTGTTTTTACTTGCATGCTTTCTGTGCGGTCTGGCTGTTTGGGGAATGGCTGTTGCACCGTTGTTCCCATTCATACGCGGAGTCGGCCTGGGGATGACAGGAGGTTATCTGCTGGCCGCAAAAGGCGGTTGGGGCGCTCTATTTTACGTGGCTGTATTGTTGCCAGGCGCTTTTTCCGGATGCGTTTCCATTATCCTGGGCACAGAAAATGCCATGCGATTTGCGCAAGCTTTGCGCAAAAATTGTTTTTCCAATGCAGACGAGGAATCCCCGCGATTTTCGCGGTATATCCAGCGGTTCGGTCCTGCGTTGCTCCTTTGTTTTTTAGGGGCGGCGCTTGACACGTTGCTCGCGGCAGCATTCGCCCGATATTTTCCATTTTAAAAGTCAGGTTTTTCAAAAAGGAGTGTGATTGATTCATGCGGGATTATTGCGATGCGTTTGGGAATTATTTGACGCAGGTAAAGCACGTTTCTCCCAATACGTTGGATTCTTATCTGCGTGATGTCACACAATATCTCCAGTATCTGCAGGAACAGCATATCAAAACCCCAACGGCAGCCTCTTCAGATACCATAACCGCCTATGTGCAATACTTACAGGACGCACAAAAATCGAACGCCACCATTATGCGCCACATTGCCTCAGTACGCTGTTTTTATCAGTATTTGATGCTCAATGGCGAAGCTTCCTGCAATCCTGCAAAAGGAATCAAGTTGGAACGCGCGCCCAAAAAGCTGCCGCAGATTTTGACGGGAGAGGAAATTGATCTGCTTTTGTCCCAGCCAGATCCACAGGAACCAAAGGGTTGCCGCGATAAAGCCATGCTGGAGCTGCTTTATGCAACCGGTATTCGTGCAACCGAATTGGTCGATTTAAATGTGGATGATGTCAATCTGCATACGGGCGTTCTTTATTGTCGTGGGGAGCGGGGTGAACGGATCATCCCAATGTATCAGGAGGCGGTGACGGCAGTTTCCGACTATATTTTCCGAATTCGGCGAACGATTATCGCCCCAGATGGCGGACAAGCCTTGTTCACCAATTTAAATGGCCACCGCTTAACACGGCAGGGATTCTGGAAAATCGTGAAAGGCTATGCCGAGCGCGCAGGTATCACAAAAGAAATCACGCCGCACACACTACGCCATTCGTTCGCGCTCCACTTGCTCCAAAACGGTGCCGAACTCAAAGATATCCAGCATATGCTCGGCCATGCCGATATTTCTTCGACACAGATGTATATGCATATGATGGACGATCACTTCAAAGAGGTGTATAATCAATGTCATCCACGTGCTAAATCGGGATAAACATAATCAAAAGAGAGGTAAAAACGAATTATGGGCTTTTTGAGCAACTACTACAATAAACCGGGACCCGGTGTGGAAAAGGGGGCGCCAAAACCCAACCGGTTCATCTTGTTTTGGCAAATCTTTGGACGGCATTTTTTTGATCTCATAAAGGTCAATTTGGTCTTTATGATTCCAACCGCCATTGTGGGCATTCTATGTGGGCTTCTCTTGTTCGGTGGAAAACTAAGTCCTGTGTTTGCATTGTTGCCTTTAATCCTGCTCTCTCCGTTTGTGGGCGGTCTGACCTATGCGACGCGAAACTATGCGCGGGAAGAACACGTCTTCATCTGGCATGACTTCATGAAACACACCAAAGAAAATTGGAAGAAGTTTTTAATCAATGGCGTTGTTTTTTATATTGTCGTGATGTTGGCGGTGACAGCCATACGGTTTTATTCCAAAAATCAAAACGTGTTGGGACCTGTGTTGTCTCTCTTGGCACTGACTGTCTGCCTTGGCTTACTGTTCATCTTTATCTGCATGCAATTTTACGTGCCTATGCAAATCGTTACCTTTGATTTGTCGTTAAAACAGATCTACAAAAATGGAGTCATTTTTGCGATTTTGGGCCTGTGGCGCAATCTGCTGCTGGTGGTGATTCTGGGCGTCGAGCTGGCATGCATGGCGTTGATGATCTATCTCGGCGCATATCTGCCGATCCTGTTCTTACTTGTGTTAGCCATTACCATTTTTGTTTTGTTTTCCTTTGTTGCCTATCTGGTGAATTTTACGGTTTATCCGATTTTGGACAAACATATGATTCAGCCTGCGCTAAAACGTCAGTGGGAAGAAAAAAAGGCCCGCGGGGAATTAACACCGGAGGAAGAAGCCGAGTTTGCCGATTGGAGTTCCGCGCAGAAAGGCGATGACGATGACGACGATGATGATGACTAAGCCATAAACCATAAAAATAAAACATAAAAAGACGAAGGCATTCAATCCATTCACTTAAATGGCTGAATGCCCTCGTCTTTTACTTTTATACTTTTATAATTGTATTTGACAAAAGGGGGGAGGCGTTATTTCTTTCTGGCGGCAGCGGGATCTTTCGCTTGGTCCAAGGTATCCTGCTTGATATGGGATAGGGGATTCGCCTGGGCGGCTTTTTCCAGCTGTTCGTCCGACAAATGCGTATAGATTTCGGTAGTGCCGAGATTCTCGTGACCGAGCAGGTCTTTGAGCACACGGATATCCACGTGGCCATATTGATACATCAATGTGGCAGCCGTATGGCGCAGTTTATGAACACTATAGCCGGGCCCGCCCAAATCGATTCCCGTTAAATACTTTTTGACCAAGTATTGCACTGTTTTTGGGCTGATCCGCTTGCGCCGCTTACTGATAAACAGCGCATTGCGATCTTGAAGATTGTCTTTCGGCCGAACGGCCAGGTATTCACTGATTGCAAACTGGCAAGCCTCATTTAAATAAACGATGCGTTCTTTATTGCCCTTGCCAACCACACGCAACGTCTTGGTACCTGGCCGAATATCGGACACATTCAGACCCACCAGTTCTGATAGGCGCAAGCCACAGTTTAAAAACAGAATCAACATGCAATAATCGCGTTGACGATAAGGCCCTTTGACCTGTTTGAGCAGATCGACGCTTTGATTAAACGTCAAATATTTTGGCAGGCTCTTTTTGACCTTAGGAGATTCCAGTTCCTTGACAGGATTGTCCTGCAACAGATGGACCTTTAGGGTCGCATACTGAAAAAAAACGCGCAGGCTGCATGATTTACGCGCGCGCGCAGCGGCGCCATTGTGGCGTTCATTCATCAGGTAATTCATGAATTCGTAAACCTGTGTCAGATCGATGGTCTTCAAAAAGTCAACATCAATATCCTGTATCTTAATCTTTGTAAACGGCGTATCAGCAGGAACCAGACCTCGTTTCAATTTGAGATATCGAAAAAAAGTGCGCAGATCCAAATAATATTCCTCAACTGTTTTTTCGGACTTGCCTTTGACTGTCTGCATATATCCGACAAATCGCTTGAGCACTTCAGGCGCTTCATCCATATACTTTTGTTTCATTGTTTCCCCTCCCTTAATTATACAAAATATTCATTTTGTATAATTAGATTTGTGCTTTTATTATACACCCTTTTAGCTTGTCACACAAGTCTTTCTAGCAACGGTATGATCCCTCCGATATCCAACAAAGCGCCTGTGCACAGTTCCACCGGATGGACATCATGCTGCTGCAAAAACAGCCGAATTTGTGATGCCTGCGGATGCTTGTCCAAACTGCCAGTAAACGCTAACTCAGACGCCGACAACTTCCCGCAGGCGCCCCCCAGAAACCCATACGAATATCCCGGCAACCGGACCGCACCCGGTTTTAGATGTAAAACGTCCAAACCAACATGTGCCACAGCTTTTGCAATTCCAGGATCTTCCGTCATAATCGCGCGTTCTGTCACAACCGCCACATTGCATTTCGTATAGCCCTGTCGGACCGGAACCAGTTCACCCATCGTTTGCAGATACGTCAGAACCCGTGCATCCAAACAGTTGGAATTGGCGAAAATCCATTTTCCAACGCAGGCCACATTTAAACCGCATTCTGATGGATATGGGCTTTTTACGTGAACATAAGTTCTGCAAGCAGTTGGAACCAATTGGGCAACCTGGGACTCCACCGCCCTGGACCCGCAAAACCAAAACCCGGCACGCAAAGGCAAAAGCAGCATGTCCGCATGGGCAGCGACCGGCGCAGCCAAGGCGTGGCTAGGTGGCACTGGCAATACCCGTATGCCGCGCTGCTGCAAAGCCTGCTGGACTGTTGCGGCGGTCTGGGCAACGGCAACCAGGGTCACTCTGCTCGCCGGCAGGTTCGGTCGTTCAATCCATTTTTCTGCCATGCGTATAATCCCCTGTCATTCCTCCAACACTATCGTTGTGAGGTGATTATGATGCTGATCCATTGCGATCAAGACTGTATGTTTCAAAAGAATGGATACTGTACCGTGGAACCGCCCTCTCCAATCGCTCGCTATGAGCCAAACGGCTGTGTGCGCTGCATGCAGGTACTGTCCAGAGCGGACTACGAAAATGGCGTCCCGCTTACGCCTGAACCGCCGCAAAAGCCTCCCGCACATTTTTGACGCCAATCAGCGTCATGCCCTTGCGGGAGCCGCTGACCTGGCGCAAACTGTGCCACGGCAGGATACATTTGCAAAAGCCCATCCGCTGTGCTTCACTAATACGCATCTCGATATGCTGAACAGATCGGATCTCTCCGGCTAAACCGACCTCCCCAAACACGACCGCGTCCTCTGCAACCGGTATGTCCTTCAGACTGGACACCATGGCCATCGCAACCGCCAAGTCACAAGCAGGGTCGTCCAAACGCAGGCCGCCTACCACATTTAAATAAGCATCCAGATTGGAGAAATAATACCCTGCTCTCTTTTCCAAAACAGCCAGCAACAGGTTCATGCGGTTGTTATCAAAACCAGTGGACATACGGCGAGGATTGCCAAATCCTGAAGTTGTCGCCAGGCCTTGAATCTCCGCCAGAATCGGACGGCTGCCCTCAATTACGCACGTGACGCAGGTCCCTGAGACATTTTCCGGCCGCCCCTCCAACATCGCCTGAGAGGGGTTGCTGACCTGGTGCAGGCCATTTTCGCCCATATCAAACACGCCAATTTCATTGGTGGAACCGTATCGGTTTTTTACGGCACGCAAAATTCGATAGCTCATCTGGCGGTCGCCCTCAAAATACAGTACAGCATCCACGATATGCTCCAATACTTTTGGGCCTGCGATGGCGCCATCCTTATTGACATGTCCAACCAGAATTGCCGGAATTTCTAGATCTTTGGCCACATGCATAATCGCATTCGTACACTCCCGGACCTGCGTCACACTGCCGGGAGAGGAATTCAGCTCCGCAAAATTCATCGTTTGAATGGAATCGATCATCAATAAATCCGGCTTTATCTCCCGCACCTGTTCCAAAACTGACTGGATGTCCGTTTCTGTCAATACCAGCAGATTTTGGGAATCCACTCCTAAACGGTCAGCGCGCAAACGAAGCTGGCGCGCCGATTCCTCGCCGGATACATACAGAATGCGCAGGGTTTGGCCAAGATACTGGCATATTTGCAGCAGGATGGTCGATTTTCCGATGCCCGGCTCGCCGCTAATCAAAATCAGGGAACCCTTGACAATGCCGCCGCCGAGCACGCGATCCAACTCCGAAACCCCCGTTTGATAGCGTACCTCATCATCCATCCGGATCTCGCGGATGGACAGCGGGCGCGCCATGCTCTGGCTGCTGCCACCACTGCGGCGTGCAGCTGTGGAAGGTGACGGCGTTGGCTCACGAAGCACCTCCTGCATGGTATTCCAGGCGCCACAGCCAGGGCACTTTCCGTACCACTTGGCAGATTCGTACCCACATTCACTACATTGATAGACGCTTTTCGCCCTGCTTGCCACGCACAATCAACCTCTTCTTCCGCCAACCCACATGGCGGGGTTGCATTTTTTATGGTACTTTATTCATTATACCGAACCCTGTACGGGAATACAAGCATTTATGTCCCCTCTCCATTCTGCCCGCGTTTCTCCTGAATATAGGACAACGTGCCAGAAGCGATGGCATCCGCCATTTTTTGACGGTAAGCCTCTTGATTCAACAAGGCTGCCTCTGAGGCATTGGAGAGAAAGCCGCATTCCACCAGCACAGCCGGCGTCTGTGCGTTCCAAAGCAAATAGATGGACTTACCGGCCGGTTTATTCTGACGTTTATTTTCCGGCTGTATAAACGTGACAATCGCCGAACGTACGGATTCTGCAAGCGACAAGCTTTCTGGATTGTTTTGCGAATAAAAAACCTGGGCGCCGCTGTAGACACCGTCAGAAAAATGATTTTGATGGATACTGATAAACAAAGCATCCGGATGTGCCTGCAAAATTTCAAGCCGTTTGTGTAAATCAGAAACCTTCCGTTCTCGAATTGTTGACAGGCTGCTATCCCCCAGCATCACATCCTCATTGCGCGTCATGAATACCTGGCATCCCTGCTCTGTCAACTTTTGTTCCAGCCTTTTGGCAATGTCTAAATTGATATCCTTTTCCGGCATAGCCGAGCGGCCGACGGTGCCTCCATCCTCGCCCCCATGTCCGGCATCCAGCAGCACCTGGGGCTGTACGACCGCCTGGGCAGCCGCAGTGCGAGCAGTGTGCGTATATGCAAAATAGGTCAATGCGAGAAACACCAGACAGCAAACGACCAGTGCGGCAACAGTCAGCAGATTTTTATAGGACGCTTTCATGCGCACCACCTCTGCGACAGCATATGCGTCGTAAAACACAAAAATGCCGCCCACTCAGACGGACAGCACAGAAGCTCTTTCAATAACTGTGGCCTTGCCCAAAGCCAGGCCGTTCCGATGCATCTCGCACGCATTGATAGGCCGCAACCAATTCTTGCAGCGATATTCGACAGTTGGCCGGGCTGGTAGAAGGCAGCGCTGTGGCGTGCAATCCTGTCTCCGGGTACACCAGTTTCTCATACAGGCTGTGCGCCCGCTTTCCGGTTGTAAAAACTGTACGAATCGCAGTGCATTGTATGAGCCCGGCAATCGGATTTGCCACTGGCTCCCGGATGCTGGCGTCTGAAGCGCCCGCAATTTTGCAACTGTGGAGCACATCCCACAAGGCGATGCGGTGGCGCTGCATCATGGCGGCCTTGTCCGCATTGGTCAGAGGAAGCGCCGGCTCCCCCAAAACAACCGTCATTACCCGCCAAAAACGGTTTTGCGGATGCCCATAATAAAAGCGTACCTCACGGGATTTGGGAGATGGCATCGTCCCTAAAATCAGGACACGCGCATCTGACGCAAAAACCGGTTTCAGTGGATGAACCACGGTTTCCAGTAAAGGCAAAGCAGCTCCCCTCCTCACAGTCGCAAAAAAGGACAGAAGACCAAAGTCCTCTGTCCTTTCTCAATTTGGAGGCGTCACCCAGATTCGAACTGGGGCATCAGGGTTTTGCAGACCCATGCCTTACCACTTGGCTATGACGCCAAAATTGGAGCGAACGACGAGGCTCGAACTCGCTACCTCCACCTTGGCAAGGTGGCGCTCTACCAGATGAGCTACGTTCGCAAAATGGTGCCTCCGGGCGGAATCGAACCACCGACACGGGGATTTTCAGTCCCCTGCTCTACCGACTGAGCTACAGAGGCAAGTGGCGACTCGGAACGGGATCGAACCGTCGACCTCTAGCGTGACAGGCTAGCGTTCTAACCAGCTGAACTACCGAGCCACTGATGGTGGGAACAATAGGACTCGAACCTATGACCCCCTGCTTGTAAGGCAGGTGCTCTAACCAGCTGAGCTATGCTCCCGATTCGCTTATGTGTTTCAGCGACGTCTATTATTATATAACGCTTGATTCGGAATGTCAACACCTATTTTTAAAAAAAGTCAAATTTTTTAGTGCCTGCCTTCCACTCGTTTGGCAATACTATCCAACTCTTCTTTGGAAAAGCGATATGTGCGGCCGCAATATTGACACTTTGCCTCTGCAAAGCCTGTTTCATCTGCAAGGGAGCGGATTTCATCCGGCCGCAAAGAGGAAAAAGCGCGCTCGACACGCGCGCGAGAACAATCGCATGTATAAGCAATTTGGCTGCTGGCAAGCTCCTCAAAGGGCAGCCCTTCCAACGCGCATGCACACATATCTTCGATGGACATGCCCTGTGCCAGCATGTGGGTTACTGGAGAAAGCGTCTGTGCATTGCGCTCGAGCCGGTCAATTTCCGTCTGAGTAGCCCCCGGCATCACCTGGATCAACAGGCCGCCGGCCAAGAGTTGGTTTGGATCCTCCTTGCCGACCAGGACGCCCAGTGCGCAGACAGCGGGCACCTGTTCGCTGACCGCAAAGTAAGAGGCAATGTCCTCCGCAATTTCCCCCGACAGCAACTTCACCTGGCCAGTATAAGTGTGGCCTTCCCCATCGTCCCGCATAACGCCCAAAAGACCATCACTGCCCACGGCAGCCCCGACATCCAGTTTCCCGTTGGGCTTAAGCGGCAAATCAACTGCCGGATTGCGCACAGTGCCCCTACAATTGCCGTGGCTGTCTGCAAGCGCGATCATCGGACCCAAAGGACCGCCGCCATCGATTTTGAGCTGCACCGTGGCGCATTCTCCCTTTAGCAGGGACCCCATCATGGAAGCACCTGTCAACAGGCGGCCAAACGCCGCTGTGCCCACTGCATGCAGCCCGTGAATCTGTTGCGCGGTCGCAACCAGATAAGTTGTGTCAGCGGCGCAGGCCATCAAGCCTCCGGACTTGGTAATACAGCGAATCAATCTATCCATGCTACTCCCCTTCGTTTATGCGTGCTCCGGTTTGCGCGCGACAAAAACCACGCGCTGTGTGTCTGCAACAGGCGTTGAAAAGCTCTGCTCTGCAAAGGTATCGAGCAAATTTAGGCCCGCCCGCTGCAAATTCTGCCGGATACGTGGAATCTCATAGGCCCGCTCAAAAAAGCGTTCGCTCTTGCGTCGGTAAAGCATTCCCTCACGCGCAAAAAAATCAAGTTCAATTGCCACCCGGCATCCTGCTGGAAAATAATGATTTTGCCAAACGCAGTATACCGTATCCGTATCATATACAAAGGTGTTGTTCCCCAGCACTTCCTTGTGTTTATAGGGCGTGTTCATATCGAATACAAACAGGCCGTCCGATTCGAGGAAGCGTGCCACACACGCAAATGTGGCCTGCAAATCCCGCTCTGTGGGCAGATGATTCAGGCTATCCAAGGTACAAAACACCGTATTGACGGAGCCATAGAGGTCCAGCGCCTGCATTTTCTGGTGCAGAAAGAGAATTTGTTCCCCGGCTTCTGCGGCTTTGGCCTGCGCCTGCGCGAGCATCTCCACACTGCCATCCACCCCATAAATATCAAGCCCGCGTTGCTTCAAAGCCAGCGTCAGACTGCCGGTCCCGCAGGCCAGATCGAGCGTCTCGCCCGCCGGATGGTGATAACGGTCTAAGAGCGCACAGAGATAGTCTGCGCGCTCTGCATAGCCGACATTCTGGGTCAAGGCATCATAGTACCTGGCAAATACGTCGTAACTCATTTGGATTCAGATTTGGTTTGCCCCTGTTGCTTATCAGCGTCCAAGCGGTCAAAAACCAATTTATATCCATCGCATCCATAATTCAGGGAACGGTTCACACGGCTGATGGTTGCGGTAGAGGCACCCGTCTGGGCCACAATGTCGCTGTAAACACGCTTTGTGCTCAGCATATGGGCCACCAGCAGGCGCTGAGACATCGCCTTAATCTCCGGGACCGTACAGAGATCCTCGAAAAATGCGTAGCATTCTTCCTGCGTTTTCAGAGATAAAATCGCCTGAAATAAAAAGTCCACGCTTTCATCTTTAATTTTGGAATTCACAATTGACAACTCCTTATGAATTAATCACACAACCATTTTACACTGTGAAACTGCTAAAGTAAAGGGTCGCGTGACATCATGCGGCCGCCCAAAACCTCGTCGGATTCTCGTAAGCGTAATATGTTTAATCGGGCGTGCAAAGGCTGTCAATCCGTTCTCGCAGCGTTTCCACGCCTTCCCCTTTCACAGCCGAAAATGGAAAAAATACAATGCCTGCGCCTGCAAACAATTCCTCCAGCGCCGCCAATCGCTCCCGGCGCTGCGTGGCATTGAGTTTGTCGCTTTTGGTGGCAACCACCACAAATGGCATTGCGCGATCCAGCAAATACTGAATCATCTGCCGATCATCCTGCGTCGGGTCATGGCGAATATCAATAATCTGCACCACCAGCGCAATCGGACGGTCCGATTCCAGATACCCGTTCACCAGCTGCGCCCAGCGTTGTTTTTCAGCTCTGGAAACCTTGGCGTATCCATATCCTGGAAGGTCAATCAAGCGGCAGGTGTCCAGCAGATAGGAATTGATTGTCGCCGTCTTGCCCGGTTTCGCGCTCACACGTGCCAGCGATTTTCGATTGAGCAACTTATTGATCAACGTCGATTTTCCAACATTGGATTTCCCCGAAAAGACAATTTCAGGAAGGTCACCCGGCGGAATTTGCGCTAGCGTCCCCGCAGAAAATTCAAACCGGGCCGTCTCAATTTTCATGTGCATTCTCCTGCTTGCGCGGTTCCGGATGGCGCGTCAGCGCAATATCCAACACCTGATCAATCTGTTCAACCGGCAAAAATTCCACTTTATCCTTGACCACTTTATCGACTTCTGCCAAGTCCGGTACATTTTCTGATGGAATGACGACCGTTTTGATGCCCGCCCGATAGGCAGCCATCGTCTTTTCCCGCAGGCCACCGATGGGCAAAATGCGGCCCAAAAGGGTAATCTCGCCGGTCATTGCCAGGTCGTGGCGAATCGGGATATCCGTCAAGGCACTGGTAATGGCCGTAGCCATGGCTGCGCCCGCACTCGGTCCATCTTTCGGCACTGCGCCCTCTGGCGCATGGATATGGATATCATATTTGTTATAAAAGTCCTGCTGGATTCCAAGACGATCTGCACGTGTCCGGATACAGCTGATGGCAGTACGCGCCGACTCCTTCATTACATCGCCGAGGGAACCGGTCAGTTCGATCTTTCCGGTACCCGTCATGACGGCCACTTCGATGGGAAGCATTTCACCGCCAACACTGGTCCATGCCAGACCGTTGACAAGGCCGACCATATCCTTCTTGTTCAGCTCGTCGTTGTGGAACTTGCGCGGCCCCAGCAGATCCGCCAGGCTCTTGGGTGTGATGCGCAGTTGGACTTCCGGGTCATCCACAATCTTGATGGCGCTTTTGCGGCAAATTTTCGCAATCTGCCGTTCCAAACCACGTACGCCCGCTTCACGGGTATAGCCCTCGATAATTGCACGCACGGCCGGTGAAGTGAACCGAAGATTCTTTGCGCTAATGCCGTGTTCCTTCAATTGCTTGGGGATCAGATGCTTCGTCGCAATGTGGTACTTTTCCTCTACCGTATAGCTGCCAAGCGGGATCACATCCATACGGTCATACAGTGGCTCCGGAATCGCACTCGCATCATTCGCCGTCGTGATGAAAAACACCTTGCTCAAATCAAATGGCATATCAATGTAGTGATCCACAAACGTGTTATTCTGCTCCGGGTCCAGAACCTCCAGCAAAGCTGAAGATGGATCGCCGCGGAAATCGTTGCCGAGTTTATCGATCTCATCAAGCAGCAAAACCGGATTGTTGGTGCCCGCCTGCCTGATTGCATTGATGATGCGCCCGGGCATTGCGCCGATATAGGTGCGGCGGTGGCCCCGGATGTCGGATTCATCGCGCACGCCACCCAAACTGACCCGCACATATTTGCGGCCAACAGCCTCTGCAATCGAATGTGCAATGCTTGTTTTGCCGACGCCTGGCGGGCCGACCAGGCAAAGAATCTGCCCCTTGGCATTCGGATTCAATTTTTTAACGGCCAGCGTCTCCACAATGCGGTCCTTGACCTTCTCCAAGCCATAATGATCGCGGTCCAATATGCGCCGTGCTTTTTGCAGGTCAAAGACGTCCTTAGACGCTTTGCTCCATGGCAGAGACAGACAGGTCTCCACATAGGAGACAATTACGCTGCCTTCATGAGAGCCTTCCGGCATCTTTGCAAGGCGGTCGCACTCTTTGAGCAATTTCTCGCGCTGCAGATCCGGCAGACCTGCTTTCTGGATGCGGTCCCGCAACTGATCGGCCTCCGCCAGCGGATTGTCATCCTCTCCCAGTTCGTCCGCAATTGCACGCATCTGCTCGCGCAAATAATAATCGCGCTGGTTTTCATCGATCTGGCTTTTCGCTTTTTCAGAAATCTTTGCCTCGATCTTCAGAATTTCCAACTCGCTTTTCAGCATAGTGCTGAGCTTTTGCAGACGGCGGTAAGAATGCAGCTCTTCCAGGATTTCCTGCTTTTTGCTGTAATCCATGGAAATATTCATGGCGATGTAGTCCGCCAGTTCCCCGCAATCCTTCTGTTTAATGACCCCCATAATGATATCGGGCGGCACATGGGTGAAATTCTGAATATAATCCTCAAATAACGATTGCGTATAGCGGATTAGCGCCTCTGCATTCGCCGTTGTGCGTCTTTTGTGCTCCTCAATTGGGGAAACCTCCGCAATTAGGAACGGCTTCTCACTTGACATAGACAGCAATTTGGCGCGGCAAATGCCCTCTGCAAACATGTGGATGCCATCGTCTGACCGGCGCACCACCTGACGGATGCGCGCAATCACGCCCATTTTATAAAGATCCTTTTCGGTTGGATCTCCTTCCTCCAGATCTTTTTGTGTCACCAGAAAGACAAGCTGGTTTTCTTCCATTGCATTGGCCAAAGCCAAAATGGACTTTTTGCGCCCCACATCAAATTGAAGCGTCATTCCGGGAAAAATAACCAAGCCACGCAGTGCCATTGTCGGCAGTTTAACCGGCACATCAGGCTGCAAAGCCAATGTTTGATTCTCTTGCTCCATCGCTTTTCTCCTTATTACAAAAAGGCCGCCGCAAGCAAGCAGAAATCCTCTTGCTATGCGCAGCGGCCTTTGCCCATTTCATGTTTATGCGGTATCGCGGCGATTCTTTTTCTTGGCAGAAGCCGTTGCAGGAAGTGTCATCTTGATCTTGACGGGTTCCCGATCCGGATTATAGACCAATTCCGGTTTCGCACTGTTTTTCACAGTATCTTCTGTAATCGTAACACGCTCAATCTGGTAATCAGTTGGCACGTCATACATCAGCTTTGTCAGCAAATTTTCCATCACAGAACGTAAGCCACGGGCGCCCGTGTGCCTCTCCAAGGTTTTTTGGGCAATTGCCTGCAACGCCTCGTCTGTAAATTCCAAATCCACCTTGTCCAATTCAAACAGGCGTTTATACTGGCTGACAAGGCTATTTTTCGGCTCTGTCAAAATCCGGATCAGCGCACGCTCATCCAGTCCGCTGAGCGCCGTAATGACCGGCAGACGGCCAACCAGTTCCGGGATGAGTCCATACTTGACCAGATCATGCGGGCCAACTTCTTTCATCCAGTCAGTCTCATCCAGTTCCGCCTTGCTGTGCACTTCACCGCCAAACCCAAGGGACGTAGACGCTGTGCGCTGTTGGACAACTTTCTCCAAGCCATCGAACGCCCCGCCGCAGATAAACAGGATATTGGAGGTATCGATCTGCAAAAACTCCTGCTGTGGATGTTTTCGACCGCCCTGCGGGGGTACATTGGAAACCGTACCCTCCAGAATTTTCAGCAGGGCCTGCTGTACGCCTTCACCGCTGACATCACGCGTGATCGACGGATTTTCTGACTTCCGCGCAATTTTGTCAATCTCATCAATATAGATAATGCCACGTTCTGCGCGCTCAATGTCAAAATCAGCCGCCTGAATCAACCGCAACAGGATATTCTCCACATCTTCGCCGACATAACCCGCTTCGGTTAATGTGGTGGCATCTGCAATGGCAAACGGCACATCCAAAATTTTGGCCAGCGTCTGAGCCAGCAATGTCTTGCCAACACCTGTCGGACCCAGCAAAAGCACATTGCTCTTGGCGAGTGTCACATTGTCATCCTCACCATAAAAGATCCGCTTATAGTGGTTATACACCGCAACCGAAAGTGCGACTTTGGCATCGTCCTGCCCAATCACATATTCATCCAGCTGCTTTTTAATTTCATGCGGTTTCGGCAACTCCATTGCGTTTGACGCCGAGTAGTCCGGCCTGCGTGTCGACAGGTTGGTTTCGTCATCCAGAATCGACTTGCAGAGCTCCACGCACGCATCACAGATATAAACGCCCGGGCCCGCAATCAAGCGGCGGGCTTCGCTTTGCGGTTTTCCGCAGAAGGAACAGCAGATTTCCCGTTCGTTGGTATTGGCCATGCAATCACCTGCTTTATCTGTTTGTAATAATTTTATCGATTAAGCCATACTCCAAGGCTTCCTCTGGGGTCATAAAATTATCGCGGTCTGTATCCCGTGCAATTTTCTCAATGGGCTGTCCGGTGCGCTCTGCCAGGATTTTGTTGAGCAGTTCTTTCTTTTTAGAAAGGTAATCTGCGTGAATCATCACGTCAGAGACCTGTGACTGCGGCACACCGGCGCTGGGCTGATGAATCAGGATGTCGGTATGCGGCAGGGAAAGGCGCTTTCCCTTCGTTCCTGCTGCCAACAGAAATGCGCCCATGCTGGCGGCCAAACCCATGCAGATTGTTGAGACGTCGCATTTGATATATTGCATCGTATCATAGATCGCCATGCCCGCCGTGACAGAACCGCCGGGGCTGTTGATATAAAAGCTGATGTCCTTTTCCGGATCCTGTCCTTCCAGATAAAGGAGCTGAGCGACAATCAGACTTGCGCTCGTGTCGGTCACTTGATCGTTCAGCAAAATAATACGGTCATTCAACAAGCGCGAAAAAATATCATATTGACGTTCTCCGCGGTTTGTCTGTTCGATAACATATGGGACCAAATTGCTCATGACGAACCTCCTGTTCAACCGCCGACTGATTCAGTATTGACCAAATGGGAACCATTTATGCTACTTTTACCATACTTTCAATTTTCCTGTTCAAGTAGGCGAATTCCGACCTTATTCAGCCTTCTCCGCTTCTTTGGCTTCCGGCTCTTCAGCGGGAGCATCTGTGACAACGGCATTATCGCGGACAAAGGAAATTGCCTTTTCCACAGCAACGTCCTTCGCCAGATCCTGGGCGGCAACGAGAGCCTTGACCCTTTCAGGCTCCATGTGGTAGTTTTCAGCCAGCTTTTTATATTCTTCCTCAACTTCATCATCCGAAGCCTTCAGCTGCTCCAGTTCTGCAATCTTTTCCAGTGCAAGGCGCAACTTGACCTGGCGCTCTGCCTGCGGCATAAAGCCCTCGCGCATTGCGTCCATATTTTGACCCGTATACTTCATGTAGGTTTGCAGGTCCATTCCCTGGCTCTGCAGGCGGTAGCTAAAGTCGCGCAGATCATCATTGGCCTTATTTCGATACATGGCCTCCGGGATTTCGCCTTCCAGAAGCTCCACCAGCTTATCGATCAGCTGATTGTCAACATCATCGTCCGCCTGCTCCTTCTTGCGCTCTTCCAGGTGCTTCTTCAGATCTGCCTTATATTCGTCAAGCGTGTCAAAATCACTGACATCCTTGGCAAAGTCATCATCCAGCGCAGGGAGCTCCTTTTTCTTGATTTCATGAATCTTCACTTTAAAGAGGACGGATTGATTGCGCAATTCTTCCGCATGGTAGTCCTCTGGGAAAGTCACATTGACATCGAACTCATCATTTGTATTGTGGCCGACCACCTGCTCCTCAAAGCCCGGGATAAACTGACCCAACCCCAGTTGCAGGCTGAAATTTTCGCCCTTGCCGCCTTCAAACGGCTCTCCGTCCAAAAATCCTTCAAAATCGATGTCCACCACGTCGCCGTTCTCGGCAGGACGATCCTCAACCGTTACCATACGGGAATTGCGGTCCTGGGCCTTGGCCAGCTCCGCGGCGACTTCTTCATCCGTCACCTCGCTGGACTTGCGGGTAGCTGGAATGCCCTTGTAATCCTTGATAGAGACTTCCGGCTTCACCGTAATCGTCGCCTTAAACACCAGGCCGTCATCCTTGCTCGCAGACACCAGGTCAAAGTCCACCTTATCCTGAATCATGTCCAGGCCGGACTCTTTGACTGCCGACTCCAGAGCTTCCGGATAGACTTCATTAATTGCGTCATCATAAAACACATCGGCGCCATAGAACTTTTCAATAAAAGCGCGCGGTGCTTTTCCCTTGCGGAAGCCGGGGATCATAATGCGGTTCTTCTGCTTTTTATAGGCATGGTCCACCGCCGTGTTAAACGCATCTGCGTCCACAGAAACTTCGAGCTGCCAGCGGTTTGTTGCGACCTTATTGGATGATTTCAGACTCATTTTCAATTTCCTCCTGCAAAATAGCAAATTATCTTAGTAAGTATAGCATATTAATCCATGATTTTCTATAGAATGCGCGAGAATTTAAATTTGCGTCACAAAGTTTTTTCCGGACGCACCAACAATGGACAAAACGACAGGTAATCGCACGAAATCAGATGCATGCGGATACCGCGGTATTGCCCCATCACCGCCCGCTTGGCCGCCTGACTTCCGTGAATATGGCCGAAGTAACAGTCGGATATGCCATGCTCGAGCAATACTTCCAGGATCTCCTCACAGACGTCGTGGTCATAAGCCGGCGGGTAATGCAAAAACACCACTGGATGGCCGCCAAGTTTCTCTCCCATGCGTAAAGAGGTCTCAAGCCGCCCCACCTCGCGGCGGACGATCTTCTGATCCTCCTCGGACTGCGCATTATAAAGCCATCCGCGACTGCCGCAGACCGCGAACTCACCGACCCGTACCGCGGAATTGTGGACCACGGAAATCGTAGAAAAGCCGTGCTCTTCCAAAAAAGCATCCAGCTTTCTGCGCGTAGGCCACCACAAATCGTGGTTTCCCTTTAAGATCAGTTTATGCCCCGGCAGGCGGTCGATATAACGGAAATCCGCTTCCGCCTCCGGCAACTTCATCGCCCAGCTGATGTCTCCAGCAATCACGACAGTGTCTTCTGGTTTGACGCAGGCATTCCAGTTTTTTTCCAACTTATCCGTGTACCCTTCCCAGCCATGAAATACATCCATCGGCTTATCCGTTCCAAAGGAGAGGTGCAGGTCCGCGATTGCAAATAGCGCCATACGTTTCCCTTTCGTGCGGTCTGGACCGTCAGCACTCAGCTGCTCCGACGATCCGCAAAACCGTCTGTGGCATCTGCTCCGGCGTGCAGCTCTCCGTAAATCTGGGCTGTTTGCTGCGCAAGGCGGCAATGGGCGCCGGTACCGTCGTATGCGTCAATGCGGAAAGCGCCGCGATCTTCTCAAAATCGTCGCCCTCCGGTGCCGCGCCGGAAACAGCCGCCAGGACGCTGTCGGCAAATTTATATGGGCTGGCAGTCGAAGCAATCACTGCAGGCGTGTCCTGATCGCCGGTTTCTGCCACATACTGCTGGTAAACCTGAACGGCGACCGCAGAATGTGTATCGCACAGATAGTTTTCTGACTGATACAAATCATGAATTTCTGTACGCGTTTGTTGATCGTCGCAGAATCCCGCCCAGAACAGGCTTTGAATCTGTCGCAGCGTTTCTGTATCCACGCAGTAGCTGCCGGTCTCCCTCAGGGTCCGCATCCAGGTACGCACCACCGTGTCCGAACCGGTCAGGTCGCTGAGCAGCCGCTCCAGATTGCTAGAAATCAGAATATCCATGGATGGCGAGATCGTTGTATAGAACGGCCGATTGCGGTTATAAACCCCCGTGCGCAAGAAATCAGTAAGCACGTTATTGGAATTGCTGGCGCAAATCAGCTTTTTGACGGGCAGGCCCATGCGTTTGGCATAATAGGCTGCCAAAATATTCCCAAAGTTTCCAGTCGGTACAGCGATATTCACCGGCTTGCCTGGCCGCGGCAATTTCCCCGTTTTTTGTGTCAGCCCGGCGTGCTTGGCCGGTCAATTTCACCGTTTTTCATCAAGTCGCAATATGCAGAAATATAATACACGATCTGCGGGAGCAAGCGACCCAAATTGATGGAATTGGCGCTTGAAAACATCATGCCATGTTTTGCCAGCGCTTCGCATACTGAGGCATCCGTGAAGATCTTTTTGACACCAGTCTGTGCGTCATCGAAATTTCCTTTGATCGCACACACTGACACGTTGGCGCCCTCCTGTGTCACCATCTGACGCTTTTGCATCGGGCTGACACCATCTTCTGGGTAGAAAACGACAATCTTCGTGCCCGGAACATCTCGAAAACCTTCCAGCGCTGCCTTTCCCGTATCGCCGGAAGTGGCCACCAGAATGACTGCCTCCTTGTCGGAATGGATCTTCCGCAAGCTGGCTGTCAGCAAATGAGGCAGCAGTTGTAACGCCATATCTTTAAAGGCACAGGTCGGTCCATGCCAAAGCTCCAGCAAATACAGCTTAGCGCCACCAACCTGCAAAAGCGACATCTGTGCTGGGCCGCCGGGAAATTTCTCTGCTGTATAAGCCTGCATAACACAGCTATGAATCTCTTCTTCCGAAAAATCTGTCAAAAACAGTGACAAAATTTTCTGAGCACGCTCCACATAAGAGCAGCTACACAACGCCTGTAAGTCCTGCCAGGAAAGCTGCGGAAACTGTTCTGGTACAAATAAGCCGCCATCCTCGCAGATTCCCTGCGCAATCGCTTGGGCAGAAGAAACTGTTGTGGCAAAGTTGCGGGTAGATCGATACTGCATGGAATGGCCTCCTTCAAGATAAAAGCGTCCGGCTACGCCATTTTCCGTTTATTGCGTTACCATTTTAGTATACTTTCCGGCACTTGTCAAAAGAAAGTTGCTTTTTCGGCTGAAAAAGCGTTTTTTACGTACATAAAATGCAGAAATGTCCGCCCATCACGTGAAAGGACAATGCCCATCACGTCAAACCGCGGTTGCAGATTGGTAGGGTGTGCGAGCAAATAAAGCTGAGCCGTTTGAATGAGGCGACGTTGTTTAGCTGGTGTCACGGCCTCCAGAGGACCGACCAAAGCATTTGGCGCGCGCGTCTTGACTTCCAGAAAAATCAGGTGGCGTTCATTGGCGGCAATCACATCGATCTCCCCGTAGCGGGAATGCCAATTACGCGCCAGAATGCGACAACCGTGTTGTATCAGATAGGTACATGCGATCGTCTCCCCGCGCTTTCCGGCATCGCGGGCCCGTGCCTCATCCATCTGATCGCCCCAGAATTTTCTTTAGAAATGTTCTGCGGTGTACGGGGCAAGGGCCAAATTTTTGCAGCGCTGCACGGTGCGCAGCTGTGCCATATCCCTTATGTTTGGCAAAGCCATATTCGGGATATATTGTATCAATCTGGCGCATCAGGCGGTCACGACTGACCTTTGCCAGGATGGAAGCCGCCGCAATGCTTTCACAGCAGGCATCACCTTTGACAATCGTACGCACTTTCATCGGCAACGGCGGCGCCTGATTTCCGTCTACCAGCGCAAGCAGGGGCTGTGGCGTCAATGATTCCACAGCGCGGCGCATCGCCAGAAAAGTCGCCTGCAAAATATTCAATTCGTCAATTTCCTGTTCCGTTGCAAAACCAATGCCCCACGCCGCTGCTTTTTCTTTGATGACATCAAACAGCAATTCACGCTTCTTTTCAGAAATCCGCTTGGAATCCCGCACACCTTCAATAATGCATCCTTGCGGCAAGATCACAGCGCCTGCAAAAACCGGTCCAGCCAGAGGGCCACGCCCCGCCTCGTCGATCCCGCACACCAGCGCATATCCCTCTTGGATGGCTTCTCGCTCATAACGCAGCCAATCCACCGGTTCAGAAGTACGGACACTCATCGTTTTCCCTCCGGCCACTCCAGCGTGATGCGGCCTATCTTTCCGGCACGGAATTCATCCAGCACCATGATAGAAGCGCGCTCCGTATCGATTTCTCCACCAGAGATCAGCATGCCGCGTTTGCGGCCGATCATCTCCAAAATCTGCCATCCCTCCAAACCGGAAAGCGTCGCGGGTTCCAGTTTATACCGAGCGCACAGCGCCTGCAAATACGCCCGACTGAGCAATTCCAGCAATCGTGCTGCCAAATGCTCTGTGTCGACGACCTCGTCCTTGATCGCACCTGTAAAGGCGAGGTGCTCTCCCACCACCGGATCGTCAAATTTCGGCCACAAAACACCCGGTGTATCCAGCAGGTCAAACCCCTTTCCAATCGGGAACCACTGATTGCTGCGGGTAACCCCCGGCCGATCCTCCACAGCTGCGCGGCTGCCACGGGAAAGCTTATTGATCAGCGAAGACTTGCCGACATTAGGCACGCCGACCACCATCACGCGGATCGTTCGCCCAACCATGCCCTTGCGTTGCCATACAGCGATCTGTGGCGCGAGGACTTTCTTCACAGCGGGCTGGAAACGATGCAGTCCTCGCCCTGTTTTGCAATCGACCGCAATGGCCAGTTTGCCATGCCCCTGCAAAACCGCACACCAAGCCTTCGTGGCTGCCATGTCGGCCATATCTGATTTATTCAGCAAAATAACGCGCGGTTTGTTGCGCGTCAGACGGTCCAGATCGGGATTACGGCTGCTGACCGGGATGCGTGCGTCCACAATTTCGGCAACGGCGTCGATCTGGCAAAGATATTTTTCAATTTGCCGTTTCGTACGGGTCATATGTCCCGGAAACCACTGGATAGATTGTGCTTCGCTCATCGCTTCCTCCGTTTTCCGACGTCTGCGGCCCCCAAAGGCCATCAAGTCCATTTTTATCTTATGGATAACAAAAAAGGGACATCCTGCATGTCCCTTTCCTGCACGTATTCTGTTGCCTTATTTCACAACTTCGCGCAGCTTTGCAGCCTTACCGACGCGGTCACGCAGATAATAGAGCTTTGCGCGGCGGGTATGGCCCTTGCGCACAACCTCGACCTTTTTCACGTTGGGAGAATGAATCGGAAATACACGCTCCACACCAACGCCATAAGATACGCGGCGAACCGTAAAGGTCTCGCTCACGCCGGAGCCCTTGCGGGCAATGACGGTGCCTTCGAACATCTGAATACGTTCGCGGTCGCCTTCGCGGATATTCACGCTGACCTTGACAGTGTCGCCAATTTCCAGCTGTGGCTTCTCTTCTTTGATCGAATCCTGTGCAATCAACTTCAATGCGTCCATGTTTTTCCTCCTAATTTTAGGCATTCATGCATCAGCAGAGGACTGCCCGCTTCAATGTCTCGGTTGACCGGGCATTGACGCCCACCGGGAGCCGGCGGATTTCAAATGCTTATCTATTTTATCACAATCGCGACTGAAAGGCAAGTGTTTTTTGCATTCGGTTTTTCAATCAGGCAAACGGCTTTTGATCGGCAGTCCACAGGCCCGTACGTGTGATCGAAACTGTGGGCAGCTCACCCAAATACCGGGTGATGCAGTCGACCAACAGCGTGGGATTGAGATTAAAATCTCCGCCAGCCGCAAGCATCGCATCCACGCGCACTGCTTCCGGCTCAGCCGCCACGGTCGTTTGATCAAGTTCCGGGTGCAGGTTCATCTCCAACGGCCCATGTTTGGATCTCTTTTCGACCGGCAGCGGGTCGCGGGCAAATAATTCCCGGATTGCCTGCGCCAGGGCTTGTGGATGCTTTGTGGGAATTCGGAGAATATAGGTTGCGTAAGCGATGGCGCCTGGTTTCATGACCGGGTCTGTTGCATCAAAGACATGGATATCCGCGGGCAGCGCCGCATCCAGGCGACGGCAGACCTCCTCATTCGGCAGGGCTTCTTCCAGGCGCAGGTCCATGCTTTCCCGCAGACCGCTGACGCCCAGACTCAGCGGCAGCGCGAACGTCATATAGGCGCGGGAATTAAACCCTTGCGTATACCACATTGGCAGGCCTGCGCGCCGCGCTGCGCGCGTCATGCAGCGCATCAGATCCAGATGAGAGATATACCGTGCGCTTCCGGTTTTCGAGAACCAGATCCTAACGCTGTGCATAGCAGATTCCCCCTCCGAACTGCGCTGCCCCGCAGGCAGAACACGCTTCGCGGCAGTTGGGCGTCGTTTGGGCTTCATAAGCCCGCTTGCATTCCCGGATGAAAAATGCCTTGCTGACGCCATAATCCATGTGGTCCCATGGCAAAATCTCGTCAAAGGAACGGCGGCGGTTCGCATAAAACGCCGGGTCAATGCCACAGTCACGAAAAACGGACAGCCACTTTTCCAGTGAAAATCCATCCGCCCAACCATCCATTTTGCAGCCGCGGCAGTGCGCCTCCAGAAGGGCCTTTCCCAGGCGGCGGTCGCCGCGGGCGAAAACCGCTTCCACAAAACTGGTAGAGGCGTCGTGCCAATTGACCGAAATCTTCCGGGTTTTCACCGCATGCACCAGGGCCATCTGTTTTGCGCGCATCTGCTCCATGGTGTCCTGTGGTTCCCACTGAAACGGCGTAAACGGTTTGGGAATAAACGCTGAGGCGCTCAACGTAACCTTCAAACCCTTGCCGCGCGGCTTGTCCTTACAAGCATAGTAGGTGTCCACCACCATCTGGCCCAATTCTGCAATGCCGCGGACATCTTCGAGTGTCTCCGTCGGCAGGCCGATCATAAAATAGAGCTTGACCGTCGTCCAGCCGCCCTGAAACGCTTTGGTGACCGTCTCGCGCAGTTGTGCTTCTGTGACATTTTTATTAATGACATTGCGCAGCCGCTGCGTTCCCGCTTCCGGAGCAAAGGTCAGGCCGCTGCGCCGGACGGTTTTGATCTTGTCGAGCACCTCGCTTTGGAAGCCATCCACGCGAAGGCTCGGCAGAGAAATACTTGTCTTTTCCGGCTTGGACCAGGTCAGCAGCTCGTCCAACAGCGGATTGAGCTGGCTATAATCGCTGGTGCTCAACGAAGAGAGGGAGACCTCGTCATATCCGGTATTCTCACACAGAGCGCGGCACTGGCGGTTAATGACCTCCGGCGATTTTTCACGCACTGGGCGGTACAGAAACCCTGCTTGACAGAACCGGCATCCGCGGATGCACCCGCGGAACACTTCCTGCACCGCACGGTCGTGGACAATTTCAATATAGGGCACCACAAAACGGTCCGGATAATAGGCCTTGTCCAAATCCATGATCACGCGCTTTTTGACGCGCGCGGGTGCGCCATGCGTCGGAGTGATGGCGGCAACCGTTCCGTCCGGATGATAGGATACATCGTAAAAGGCGGGCACATAGACGCCGGGGATCTGCACCGCCCGCTCCAAGAATTGTTCTTTGGAAACGCCCGCCCGTTTGCAGTCTCGGTAAAGCTTGCAGACCTCCAAATCGACCTCTTCCCCCTCACCGAGGAAAAACAGATCCACAAAATCCGCCAGGGGCTCACAATTGCAGACGCAGGGGCCGCCCGCCACCACCAGATTTTTCAGGGCTTTGCGATCCTTCGAAAGCAGTGGTACCCCCGCCAGATCCAGCATATTGAGCACATTGGTATAGGACAGCTCATATTGCAGCGTAAATCCGATGATATCAAAATCCCCTACACTGTCGCCACTTTCCAATGCATACAGCGGCAGGCCTGCTTTGCGCAGCGCCTCCTCCATATCAAACCAGGGCGCAAAAACGCGTTCACACCACAGCCAGGGTTCGGCATTCAGCGCCCCGTATAAAATCTTCATGCCCAAGTGGGACATCCCCACTTCATAGGTATCTGGAAAGCAAAATGCGAATCTGACCTCCACATCCTGCAAGTTTTTTTCAATACTATTTAATTCTTTTCCCACATAACGTCCCGGCTTCTGCACATGCGGCAGCAGCGCTTCGATTTCCGCTTTGATGGCAAGCCCTCCTGCATTTCAAATTAGCTTATTATACTCTGTTTTGGCTTTCTTTTCAAGCGCGGTTCGGCTTGCACATCAGCAAAAACAACAGATAGACAGCCATCAGCAACAACGTAAAATTCCAGCGGGAACGAAACAGCGTCAGCAACCCCAGCACTGCCAGTGGCACAATCGTCAAAAAGGAGGTAATCTGCACGACACGGACTGCCTTTGCACGCGGCAGCTTTTCTTGCAACGCGCAAAGCAGCGCCTGGCCGCCATCCAGGGGTTCGACGGGCAACAGATTGCAGGCGCCCAACAGGCCATTTGCAACCGCAAACACGTGGAGCATCTGCGGCTGCGTGAAAGCCCTGGCGTGCATGGAAAGGAGTGCAAACAAAATGAAATTCACCGCAGGTCCCGCCAAAAACACGCAGGCATCTCGCCAATAAGCGCCTTCACACGCCTGCGCGCGGATTTCGGCGCCAAAGGCAGTCAGGCGCACCGCTTGGACAGGGCGGCGCTCCAGATGCATCGCGCATAGATGCCCCAGTTCGTGCAACAGGGCTGCAAGGATTCCACAGGCCGCTGTTCCGGAAGGATCTGCCAACAACAGGAAGGCAACCAGTGCAAAAAAAGGAACTGTCATCTGCACCTGGCAGTGGCCGCAGCGTAGCTTCATGGCTTGCTGCTGGCCTGCGGTGCACTGCTGACCGGAAACAATTCAATAATTTTCTCCTGGATACCGTCAATAGACGACTGTGGCAACACCACATGCTGTATCTGGTCAGTATACCAGGCGTGCACCTGTTCATAGATCGTACCACCAAAAGTAAAGCGCAGCAGCAACGCCGCCGCCAGCACTACTGCACAGATAATCCACCGCACACGCCAGAGATAGGGCTTTTCCGTTTCCGGGGATTTCTCTTCTGGATTCGCCGGTGCCTTCCAATTTTGCTGTTCCATCTATCAACACATCCTCTCCAAAACTTCCATGATCAATTTTATGCAGCAACAGGATTTCTTTAGCACCGAATGAAAAAATCCCCGGCTGATGAAAGCCGGGGACCGGAAAATGGAATAGAAAGTTTGTTTGATTGCTGATTATTGCTGACTTTGAATATAAGCATCAATGGAAGCCGCGGCCTTCTTGCCGCCGCCCATGGCCAGAATGACCGTCGCAGCGCCGGAAACTGCGTCACCAGCAGCGTAAACCCCCTTGCGAGTCGTCTGCATCGTCTCCTCATCGACAACAATGCAGCCCTTGCGGTTGGCTTCCAGACCTTTGGTTGTGCTGCGGATCAACGGATTGGGGCTGTTGCCAATGGCCATAACCACACAATCCACCGGCATCTGGAAATTGCTTCCCTCGATCGCTATCGGGCGGCGGCGGCCGGAGGCATCCGGCTCGCCGAGCTGCATCTTAACACATTCGATCGCGTTGACGCGGCCATTTTCGTCGCCATGGATACAGACCGGATTGGTCAGCAGGTCAAAAATGACACCCTCTTCCTTGGCGTGCTCCACTTCTTCGCGGCGTGCGGGCATCTCTTCCTCCGAGCGGCGGTAAACCACATGGACTTCCTCCGCGCCAAGCCGCAACGCCGTACGCGCGGCGTCCATCGTGACGTTGCCGCCGCCCACAACCGCGACCTTATTCACCTTCAAAATCGGCGTATCGTACTCAGGCTTATACGCTTTCATCAGATTGACGCGGGTTAGAAACTCGTTGGCCGAATAGGTGCCGACCAGGCCTTCGCCGGGAATATTCATAAAGTTTGGCAGTCCCGCGCCTGTACCGACAAAAATCGCCTCATAACCCATATCAAACAGCTCGTCAATTTCAAGCACTTTGCCGATCACCATGTCAGTGTTGATTGTGACGCCCTGTGCTTTCAGTGCATCAATCTCCTTCTGTACAATTTCCTTGGGGAGACGGAACTGCGGGATGCCATACATCAAAACGCCGCCCGCCACATGCAGCGCTTCAAACACCGTCACGTCGTATCCTTTTGCCGCGAGGTCGCCGGCACAGGTCAAGCCGGCCGGGCCAGCGCCAACGATCGCGACTTTATGGCCATTGGAAGGTACTTTTGCCGCCGTGTCCCCGCCATGCTGCATGTGCCAATCCGCGACAAAACGCTCCAAACGGCCAATGCCGACCGGCTCGCCCTTGATACCACGCACGCACCGGCTTTCGCACTGCTTCTCCTGCGGGCAGACGCGCCCGCAGACAGCCGGCAAAGAATTGGTCAGCTTGATGGTTTTGAACGCCTCGTCAAATTCGCCCTTGGCAACATGTCCGATGAATTCCGGAATGTGCACGCCGACCGGGCAGCCTTCCATACAAGGCCTATTTTTGCAATTCAGGCAGCGCGCCGCCTCATTTTTCGCCATCTCAGCGGTATATCCCAGCGCCACTTCCTCAAAATTATGATTGCGGACCTCCGGCGCCTGTGCAGGCATCGGCGTCTTTTCTTTCTGCATATTAGGCATTTTTAGCACCCTCCATCAGCCGGCAGCTTTCTTCTCTCGCTGCGGCGCGTTCCTGATCAAAATATGTCCGGCCACGTTTGATAGCCTCATCGAAGTCCACCTCAAAGCCGTCAAAATCCGGCCCGTCCACGCAGGCAAACTTCGTTTTGCCTCCGACCGTCAGGCGGCATCCACCGCACATGCCCGTACCATCTATCATGATCGGATTCATGCTGACGATTGTCTTGATCCCCAGGGGCTTTGTCACGCCCACAACAGCGCGCATCATCACCAGCGGTCCAATCGCCACCACCAGATCATAACCGGCGCCATTGTTGAGATTCTCCTGCAGCGCCGTCGTGGTAAAGCCCTTGTTCCCGTTGCTGCCGTCATCCGTCATCAGATAGAGATGGTCGCTCGCCGCACGCATCTCGTCCTCGAGTATGATGAGGTCTTTGTTGCGGAAGCCCGCAATCATATCGACCTTGCAGCCCAGGTTGCGCAGTGCCTTTGCCTGAGGCCATGCAATGGCACAACCCGCGCCGCCGCCGATCACTGCCGCGCGATGATACCCCTCCAGCTGGCTGGGTTTGCCCAGCGGGCCAATGAAGTCGAGGATCGAATCCCCAACCTGCAGCTGGTCAAGCTTCATGGTTGTCTGGCCGACAATCTGATAGATAATGGTCACGGTTCCCTTTTCCCGGTCGTAATCCGCCACGGTAAGCGGAATGCGCTCGCCGACTTCGTCCACGCGCAAAATGATAAACTGGCCGGCCTGTGCCTTTTTGGCAATAAACGGCGCATCCACAACCATCAGCGTCATGGAGTCATTCAGTTTGCGTTTTTCAACGATCTTATACATGAAAATACGCTCCAATCCAATAGTTTCACTGATAAAATGGCAAGCAAGGCGTGCTCTGCCGCCCAACACATAATAAAGCAATTATATCTGGTTTTTGGGGGAAATGCAAGAAAAATCGGACGTCCGTGCAATTTCTGCCCAGACGCCCGAAAAACGCTGCTGTTCTTATGTCGTTTACTTTTAAAGAATAATGCAAATCAGGCCGTTGCAGCCGTCGTTGATAATTCGTTCGATGGTCTCCCGCACTTTTTCGCGGGCATCCTGCGGCATGCGGTAGAGTTTATTGTGCATGCCCTCATTGACAAGCTCATGCAGACTCTTGCCAAAGATATTCGATTCCCAAATTTTCGCCGGGTCCTCCTCAAATTCCTTGAGCAGATAGCCGACCAGCTCTTCGCTTTGCGCCTCTGAACCGACGATTGGCGTAATCTCGGTGGTGATTTGTGTTTTCATCATATGAATGGACGGGGCGCGTGCCTTGAGCCGGATGCCGTATTTCCCACTCTGGCGGATAATCTTCGGCTCCTCCAGCGTCAGCTCATCAACTCCGGGCATCACAATGCCATAGCCAGTTTCCTGCACGCTGTGGTAGGCATCCCGGATCTTGTCATATTCCTTCTGCATTGCCGAAAAGCGCAGCATACAGTCGAGCAGATCGCCTTCGTCGGCAATGGTAAGCCCTGTCTTTTCCCCCAGCACCTGATAAAACAACGTATGCTGCAAGTTGACGCGGATCCGCGCCTTGCCGGTACCGAGGTCAATGGTGGTGGCCCCAGCGTTCTCCACATATTCGCAGGCTGCAATTTTTTCAGTCATCGCGGCAATCTCCCGGATACGCGTCACGTTGGCTGCGCTTTCCCGGATGGCACTGTAGACCGCTGCGCGCAGCCAGTGCTCTTTTTCCAAGGAAGTGATCCAATGCGGCATTTCCACACGGATTTCCTGCACGGGGAACTCAAACAGGACTTTGGAAAGAATCTCTCGAATCTCCTGCTCGGTAAGTTCCAGGCAGTTGACCGGCATGACCGAAACCGCATATTGCTGTTCCAGCTTTTCTGCAAGCGCCTGTGTTTCGGGTGCAGCTGGATCGGCGGAATTGAGCAACACGATAAACGGCTTTTGGATCTCCTTGAGTTCGTTAATGACGCGCTCCTCCGCCTCCTCGTATTCCTCACGCGGAATATCGCTGATGGTGCCGTCGGTAGTGACGACCAAGCCGATGGTGCTGTGCTCAGTGATGACCTTTTTGGTTCCAATTTCAGCAGCCATATTAAATGGCACCGGATCATCAAACCAGGGCGTCATCACCATGCGCGGGGCATCGTCCTCAATGTAACCCAGCGCACTGGGTACAATGTAGCCGACGCAGTCAATCAGCCGTACGGAAAATGAAGCTGTATCGCCAATGGTGACCTTGACGGCTTGTTCCGGAATAAACTTCGGCTCCGTCGTCATGATGGTGCGGCCAGCAGCAGACTGCGGCAACTCATCGACGGCGCGATCTTTCTTGGCGTCCTCCTCGATGTTGGGGATCACGACAGTATCCATGAATTTCTTAATAAAGGTGGACTTGCCCGTTCGCACCGGTCCGACTACGCCAATATAAATATCGCCGTTTGTACGTTCGGCAATATCCTGATAAATGCTATGTTCTTCCATTTTCTTCCCTCCTGCATTCATTGTGTATCCACTTGCCTCACGTTCACATGGGAATCAACAGCATCCCACGGCTCTCCACCTGGTCACCTTCCAGTCCGTTTTCCTCGCGGATTGCCTCTACACTGGTGCAATACTGCCGGGCGATATCCCACAGTTTTTCTCCTTCCACGGCAAAATAAATACACAGGACTGCATTTGGGTCTGGCGTGCGCGGGTGCGACTCATCCTCCTCAACATTCGTGATGAATTTACAAGGCTGCACGGTATAGACTTCAGCGGTCAATTGCATCTCCGCGCCGATCTCAATCTCGCTGCCGGTCAAATGGTAACTCAGGCTCAAAAGCACGGCATCGGCAAAGCAGCGCGTCTCCCCCACCGTCTCCAGGGGCTTTGCACAGGTAAATTCCGAAGTCCGCTCAAAATAAAACGGCGTATTTTCCTGATTCAATGCCAGCACACAGATCGTCAGTTTGCCACGAAACTGCACTTGGCCGTTTTCCACATTCGCCGTCACGGTATAGGGCTCGCACCACAAATCCAATACCTTGCTCAGGCTGCTGTCGCATGCTACCGTGAAGCGGTGCATATATGTATCGCTCAGGATTGCCTGCAGGCTATCCAGGTTTTTCTGCTTGCATGTGATGTGCACCTCAAACCGACGTGAATATGCGTCTGTCAGAATCTGCATGCGCTTTTCCGCAAAGGCGGTCACCGACGCCAAAAGCCGTACGTGCGTCTCAAAGGTTGTAGTTTCTCCCGAAAAATCCGAATGCACCTGCGTTTCCACATTGGAAACTGTGATTTGCACCCGGCACTGTGATTGTTCGGTCATGCCATCACAATCAAGCAACTGGGTGAACGGCAGCTCATAGTCCATCCGTTCTGGGTTGGCCCCCTCCTCACTGGGCGCATACAGAATCCCCAGTCGGATTTCCCCGACTGCCATGACCTGCCCCTGCATCGGATTGATCGTCTTGAGGACGACAGCCGCCTCAGTCCGCAAAATCGTCTCAGCTGGCAACTTGCCGGACGGCAGCTGCAGCGTGTCCTCCACTGTGAAGGGCTGCTGCGAAAAGCCTGCGCAGGTGTTGCATTGCAGCTCGCCGCACTGTTGCTCCATGCTGTCACTGTCCAGAGAAGTGACGATCTCCGTATCCGAACGCCCGTAGACACGGGCACATACAGAAAAGGCGCCGTGGATGTCCAACCTGCGTGGGCTCGTCGGACGACAATTAATGTATTCCAGGCGGGTGGTTGCATACACGCGCGCCTGCTCGACGGGCTGATTCAGTGTCACAGTGGACAAATACGACCCTTCTGTGGCATAGCAGCGCACACTGCTGCCGCTGGGGTCCAGGTAATAGACCCGCACCACATAGGAACCCTCAATTTCCAGCCGGTCGCCCGACACATTGCGGGAGGCGATGCAGGGCGTCACCTGGCATTTGAGAATCCGTTGGATATCCGGGCAATAATCCGGCAAGCTGATGTCCAGGTCGATTGGCTGCTCCTGACATCCGTCATAGACGGCTTCGCTGGCGGAAAGCACCTCTCGATTAAGCATAATGAAAATCTCTCCTTTTTTGTTTCTATCTCATTGGTATTCTTGTACACCTCAAATTATGAATTGGGGGGTTAAAAAATACCTCCTGCAATAGAAAAAGCGCTGCCCGAACCAGACCAAACGTCTGATTGGGCAGCGCTTTGGCCGCTGCATTTACTGCGGCGGTTGTGGCTCAATCTTTTGAATATGGAAAAACTTGCGCAAGAAGAAGCCCAAAAACTTCGGGCTGTGTACGACAACAACTTTCATGAAAGTTCCCTCCTAAGGCTCAGCGGCGGAGAAACGACACGCCTAGGCACACCAGGATGACCGCAACAATGAATAAAATCACCCCGGTGGGACAAAAACAGGAAACCGCAAGACCGAGGCCAAAGGCGACGGCGCAAGGGACGCCCTTTCCTCGCATGCTCTCCCTGCATCGCTGCATTGTTCCGTGCATCGGTTCACCGCCTTTACTGGTTGATAACCCAGTATATACACGAAGGGAAAAAACGGTGCAGAATTATTTAACGGCGTCCGCACGCAGAACATAGATGACAACCTGTCCGGACAGCACCGTGACCGTCGCGTCATCGCTGTCGATGATGTTGCTGGTGCCGCGCGGTTCCGCCGTCGTGAGGACGCTTTCATTGAGCGGGTACTTCATGCCCGTATAAGTCACGGCCGCATTCGCGGCGCCAAAAGGGTAGACCGAAGCGGTGTCTCCGCGCATACCGCGCAGGTGCAGCCGGCCACCTGGCATCAGGAAAATTTTCTCTTTGGCATTGGCCATCAGGCCGTGGCCACCCATGGACAGAATATACTGGAGGGTACAAATATTGGCATACGTATGGTCAAAGCGGCCGCCAATGGAGCCGATCAGGACAAAGTCCGTGTAACCGCGGTGAAATCCTTCTTTGACAGCCGAGAGCATGTCGGTGTCATCCTTTTCGCGCAGCAGGCGGATGGTTTCCGTATTGGCCGGCGGCGCTGCCTTTGCAGAATCAAAGTCGCCGATCACGACGTTGGGTTTGAGTTTGGCCGCCAGCGCTGTATCGAGGCCGCCATCTGCGCAAATGATAAAAGCATTTTGCGCATCAAACTCCTGGAAAACAGAAAGATCCTCAACGGGCGCAGAACCAATTATAATGCATTGCTTCATCTTCTATCCCACTCCTTTGTCTCTTTGATCTCAGCCAGCATCGCCAGATAACTTGCATGCCGGGATGGGGCGATCTTTCCATCCTGTACTGCCTGCAAAACAGCGCATCCCTTTTCGCAGGTATGCGCGCAGCCCTGAAACCGGCATTGTCCCAAATACGGGACAAATTCTCGAAAATAATGCGGCAGCTGCGCCGCGTCGAACAAATCATAGCGACCAGGCGTAATGGAAGAAAAACCGGGCGTATCCGCCACCAAACCTCCATGCGGCAGGTGTAAAAACTCGACCTGTCGGGTTGTGTGGCGTCCACGTCCCAATTTTTGGCTGACCTCCCCTGTCGCCAGGCGCAGTTTCGGATACAACGCATTCAAAAGGGAGGATTTCCCCGCACCTGTATTGCCAGTCAAAACCGTCACCTTTCCTTCCAAATACGGGTAAAGCGCATCCACGCCTTCTCCTGTTTTGGAGGAAAGCATAAAGCAGGGAAAGCCCGCATCCGTATAGAGGCGGTAAAGCGCCTGCGCATCGGCTAGGTCGGTCTTAGAAAAGGCGATTGCCGGCGCAATCTGCTGGCTTTCCGCAATGGCCAGCAATTTGTCAATCACCAAGGTGCTTGGGGCAGGGTCGCGCATGGAGACAATCAGCAACAGCTGATCGATATTGGCTACTGGCGGACGAGTAAGCTGGTTCATTCGCGGCAAAATCTGTTCAATATAGCCGCTGTCCCCCTCTATGCGTATTTCGACATGATCTCCCGAGAGCGGTTTTTCTCCGGTTTTCCGGAAGCGTCCACAGGCGCGGCACTCCACCACCTGTGCGGTATCCGCTACTTCCACATAATAAAATCCGCTCAAGCTTTTGAGAATCGTACCGACTACCCTTGACATAGCCATCAGTCCTGTCCCTCGTCACTGGAAACGGGCGCAGCAGAGGACGAGGATGCCGGCGGCGGCGTGCTCGACGATGACTCCGGCTCCGAGGTAGTTTGCGGCGGCTGCTGACTTTCCGGCTCAGACGAAGACGAAGCGCTCGGATCCTGATAAGTTCCCTGCGACACCAGGCTGTATTTGCCTGTATTAAAGTCGATCTGGTACGTCGCATATTGCTGGCCATCCAGCTCGACAGTCAGGCTCTGCACACCGCTGCCCGTGAACTCGTGCGTCCAAGTATTGTTATAGGAAGGCTTCACGGTCGCAGTACCCGCCTGTTCTCCATTTAGATAATACCGCAAATCCACATCATGGGATACATTGGAGGGCAAAGAGACAACGACCTGAATGCTCTTTTCGTTTTTGCCGGAGCTGTAAACCACGGTGATGGTATCGCCCTTCTTCGCGCTGGCACCGGCGCCCGGATTTGTCGAAACGACGATATCGGCATCCTTACCGGTATTGTCCTGCGCTTGACTATTCACCTGGAATCCTGCTGCCTGCAAAGTCTGCGTTGCCGTTGAAATGGTATCTCCAACGACATTTGGCACTGAAATGCTGTCCGGTCCCGTGCTGATTACTACGGTGACAGACTTTCCTTTCTCGATCATTGCGCCTGCTGCCGGCGCCGTAGAGATAACATGACCTATTTCAACAGTGTCACTGGGCGCTTCCTGAAAGTTCGCGGTTAAACCGCTTTGCTGGAGGCTCAACGATGCCTGATCCCTCGTTTGGCCCAAGACGTCCGGCACCTGCACCTGACCGGCTGATTGCGCCACCTTTAGAGTAACCTTGGAACCGGTCCTGACCTGCTGACCTGCTTTCGGGTCCTGGTCAGTAATGGTGCCTTCCGGCTGCGTACTGGTAGTGTCCGCGACAATTTCAAATTGAAACTGGTTGGGGTTGTTTGCCTCTACATCTGTCAACATTTTCCCCACAAAATTATCCAGAGTAACCATTTTTTCAGTGCTGCAGCTTTTCAGCACGCCCGTCAGCGCCAGAATCACACAGACCACCACAAAAGCCGCAGCGATTCCTGTGATAATAAACGGCACTTTGCTGCGGGTTTTTGCTTTGGTTTTGGTAGTTTTCGCCGGTGTTTCGCCCTCATCGGTATATCCGTAGTCGTCGCCATACCTGTTTTCATCTCCATAGACGTCAGAGGTACCTGTGTCGATATAGCGGGTGGGCGTATCATCTACAAAATACTCGTAATTAAAAACCGTGGACGGATCCTGTGACAACTCTGCAAGGTCGTGCAGCATATCCGCTGCAGACTGATACCGCTGCGCCGGATCTTTCTGCATGGCGCGCAGGGTGATCTCTTCCAGTCCGCGCGGAATGGAGGGGTTAATGTCGCGCGGTGGGCGCGGATCGTTTTGCAATTGCATGATCGCGACAGAAACCGCGTTTTCAGCTTCAAACGGAAGTTGCCCGGTCGTCATCTCGTACAACATGACGCCGACCGAGTAGATGTCTGCTTTTTCATCCGTCAGATCGCCGCGCGCCTGTTCCGGTGCAATGTAATGCACCGAGCCGATGGCTTTATCAGTAATCGTGCGTGTCTCGCTGCGCGCAAAACGGGCGATGCCAAAATCTGTCACCTTGATATGCCCATTGGGCAATACCATAATATTCTGCGGTTTAATGTCCCGATGAACAATGCCACGCTCATGTGCATGCTGGAGCGCCTGTAGAATCTCCACTGTAAAATGGATGGCTTCCTGCAGATTGACTTCTGTTTGCTGGTCCAGATATTGGCGCAGGGTGATGCCGTCGATAAATTCCTCGACAATGTATTGAATCTGATCACCAAAGCTGACATCGTAAACCTGGATAATGTACGGATGCGACAGCAGCGCAATGGCCTTGCTCTCATTTTTAAAGCGGCGGATAAACTCCGCATTATGCAGAAATTCATCCTTCAGGATCTTAATGGCGACGATACGCTGATCCAGTAAATCGTATGCCCGATAGACCAGAGCCATGCCGCCGACACCGACCAGCTCGTGGATTTCATAGCGGCCATCCAGCCGCTTTCCGGTGTACTTGTCCATATTGGAACCTCCCCGCCCGTCAATTTTCAATGATGGCTACGGTGATATTGTCCCCGCCACCGCCTTTTTTGGCCTCGTCAATCAACTGTTCTGCCAATTCATGGCCAGTATATTGCTGGGAAAGCGCATAAATCGTTTCCGCCTCGACGTAATTGGAAAGGCCGTCTGTACACAAAACCAGCAAGCTGCGGCCCGCAAACGTAAATTCCCCATAATCCACCAAAACAGAAGGCTCCACGCCCAATGCGCGGGTGATAATATTTTTCTGCGGATGCGTGCGCGCCTGCTGCTCTGTCAGGTCGCCGCTGTCCACCAATTCTTGTACCATCGAGTGATCCGTTGTCAGCTGGCGCGCACCTTCGGGCGTGACCAGATACGCGCGGCTGTCCCCGGCGTGCGCAACATGGACAACCTCGCCAGCCACGATGGCAGAGACTACCGTCGTCCCCATGCCGCTGAGCTCTGGATCGGCACAGGCGCGCTCGTAGACCGCTGAATTCGCATTATAAACCGCCGATGTCATCAGGTTGCGGAGGGCATTGTCACTGCGCACAGTGGAACTTTTGAAAAATGCGCGATATTGCCGGATCAGAGTCTCCACAGCCACGCTGCTGGCGACATTACCGCCATGGACACCACCCATGCCGTCGCATACAACCGCCCATGCCGTCCCATCCGGCGTCAGCCCGCTGTCGCAGGCATCCTGATTCGAGTCGCGAACTAAACCGATATCTGTTTTGTGACACACCTTAAACATGGGGCGCCTCCTCCAATTTCCTACGGCGCAGCTGGCCGCAGGAAGCGTTTATGTCAGAGCCCAAGGTCCGCCGCACTGTGGCGGCAATCCCATGCTGCTCCAAAATGCGGATAAACCGCTGTTGGACTTCAACTGGACTTTTTTGATAACCTGTGCCGGAAACACTGTTGACAGGGATCAGGTTCACATGGCACAAAGTTCCTTCCAGACGGCGGGCCAATTCCCGAGCGCAAGCCTCGGTGTCATTGACGCCCCGGATCATGGCATATTCGTAGGAAATGCGGCGGCCCGTCACCTGTGCATAATGGCGGCACGCTTTGAGCAGTTCTTCCATTGAATATTTGCGTGCCACCGGCATCGTCCGACGGCGGATCGCATCATTTGGCGCATGCAAAGACACCGACAGCGTCAACTGATACCCGCGTTCTGCCAAATCATAAATCCTGTCCACCAAACCACAGGTAGAAAGCGAAATGTGTCGCATACCAATCTGCATGCCATCCGGCGCAGAGACCAGATCCAAAAACCGCAGCACATTTTCATAATTGTCCAGCGGCTCGCCCATTCCCATCAAAACGATATTCGATATGCGTTTTCCGCCATCCCGCTGCGCTGTCTGCACCTGAGCCAGCATTTCCCCAGCCGTCAGATTGCGGGAAAAGCCGCTGCGCCCGGTCGCGCAGAAGGTGCAGCCCATCTTGCATCCTACCTGTGTGGAGATACAGTTGCTGCGCCCATGATGGTAATCCATCAAAACCGACTCCACGCACTCGCCATCGTGCAGTTGAAAAAGATATTTTCGTGTGCCGTCCAGTTTAGAAATCAGCCGCTGCGCAATCTCGGCATTCGCTATGTAATACCGTTGTGCGAGCGCGGCGCGAAACGCCTTACTCTGGTCGGTCATCTCTTCAAAAGAGGTAACGCCCACTGCCTGTAGCCAGTGAAATATCTGTTTGGCCCGATAGGATGGCTGCCCCATGGCGGCCACAACTTCCTGCAATTCCGGCAGCGTCAGAGACCGAATATCTTGTAGCTGTAAACTCATCAGACCTCGTCTTTCTGAAATGCACTGATAAAGAATCCATCTGTATTGTAGGCCGGTGGAAACAGTGTCAGCTGGTTTTCTGGCTCCTGAATCAGCCGCCGGACGCCTTTGGGCAAATCCAGCGGCAGTGGAGAAAACGCGTTCTCCCGCAAAAAGCGCGCCGCCACCGCGCCATTTTCCGGCGGATGCAGCGTGCAGGTTGAATACACCAGCACCCCGCCTGGCCGGACCAGAGACGCAGACTTACACAGAATACGGTACTGCAAATCCGGCAAACTGTCAATACTTTCCGCAGTTTTATAGCGGATTTCCGGCTTTCGTCGCAGAATTCCCAGCCCAGAGCACGGCGCATCGCATAGCACGCGGTCCGCAGGCGGTAACGGCATCCCTTCCGCTGCGTCCCGCTGCGCCGCCTCGATATTGGAAAGCCCCAACCGCTGCGCCGCTTTCTGGATGAGGCGGACTTTCCCTTTATAAAGGTCAAACGCCCGGACACGCCCTTTCCCCTGCATGATTTCCGCAATCGTACAGGTTTTCCCGCCAGGAGCAGCACAGACATCATAAACCAACTCGCCCGGCTGCGCACCCAGCAAAAAGCAGCATAACTGGCTGGAAAGGTCCTGGATGTGAAATAGTCCTTCCCGAAAGCAGGCCCTTTCTGCAACAGCTCCGGTATGTGACAGCGTCACTGCATTCGGAAGCCACGGCACAGCGGATGCCTCCACGCCTTCCGCATGCAAGGCTTCCAATAACGCCTTTTGCGTCGTGCGGGTGGTATTTACCCGCGCATACAGCGGCGGACGTGCAAACAGGCTTTCGAGCATCCGGTCGGTTAATAACTGTCCATATGCGTTGTCCCATCGCTCAATAATCCACGCTGGACAGGAATAACGGATCGCCCGCGTTTCCAGCGGGGTCTTGCCTGTGGGTGGGAACGGCCGACTGTCCTTCTGCCGAAGCAGATTGCGCAGTACGCCATTGACAAATCCCGCCGCCTTCGCCTTTCCGGCGGCTCGCACCAACTCCACCGATTCATTCACCGCAGCGGAATCCGGCACGCGGTCCATATAATAAACCTGATAGGCACCCATCCGGCATGCTATGCGCACTGCAGGATCCAATTTGGCAAGCGGACGTTTCGACAGCGGCGCCAGAACGGCATCCAGCGTTATTTGACGCTCCAGAACGCCATAAAATAGTGCGGACGCCAGATTTTTATCCCGACTGGACAACTTGCTTGCAGCGAGCGCCTTGTCCAACACCAAGTTGGAATATCCGGCGTCGACCTCCACTTTCAGCAAGGCCGTCAATGCTGTCGCACGCGCGCCGGTCATCGGCCATTCCTCCGTCCTGCAATTGCAAGCAGACGGAACAGTTGCACCAACGCCGTAAAGGTAGCGGCCAAATAGGTCATCGCCGCAGCCCGCAGCATGGACTTGGCACCATCCATTTCTTCCGGAAGCAGCAGGCTCGTTTCCCGTATGGCGCGCAAGGCGCGGCTGCTGGCATTAAATTCCACCGGCAACGTAACCAGCTGGAACAGGACTGCAAACGCGTAAAAAGCGATTCCGATATTCACCACAATGCTGTATTGCACCGGCAAAATCAGGCCGATCAGAATCAGCGGAAACGCCAGTCGCGAAGCAAACTGGGTGATCGGCACCAGAAACCCCCGGAGCTGATTGGGCCAGTATTTCTGCGCATGCTGGATGCTGTGCCCCGCCTCATGGGCGGCGACACTGATTGACGCAATGGACGTGCCTGCATAGATGTCTCGCGAAAGGCTGATGACATTGGTCCGCGGATCAAAGTTGTCCGACAGTGTACCGCCGATCTGCCGTAGGCCAAGGTTATAAACACCTCCAAAACGCGCCACTGTCTCGGCCGCCTGTGCCCCTGTATATCCCTGTATGCTCCGAATCCCGGCATATTTATGGTAGGCGCTCTGGACCTTGACCTGCGCAATCATCGTGAATATGATCGCTGGCAGCATCCACAAAAAATATCGGTAGTCGAAAAAGTAGAATCCCACTCCGGATCCCTCCTTTAAAATGGCAGGACCGCATCCTTCATAGCATGTCCGCACAAAAAAGCCTCGCCATCCATCGGCCGCTTCCCCGCCGGCTGCACCCGGCACAGCTTGATCGCCGTATTGTTTCCACAAGTCACCACAAACCCCTCATGCACACTTCCCGGAACGCCGTTTTTCGGTTCAGCCAAAACGCTGGCATGGATCTTCAGCGGCTTACCAGAAAAGGTCGTCGTCGCAACCGGCCATGGGGAAAGGCCGCGGATCTGATTGTGAATCTCCTGCGCAGGGCGTGTCCAGTCAATTGGGCACATGGATTTATCCAACATCGATGCATACGGCGTGGTTGACTCCCCCTGTGGACGGGGCGTCAGCGTATCCAGTTTTGCAAGCGTCTCCACCAACAGAGAGGCCCCCAGAACGGAAAGGCGGTCGTGCAGTTCTCCGGCCGTTTCGTCCGGGCCGATGGCAGTTTTCTGCTGCAAAAGGATATCGCCGGTATCCAGTCCTTCGGCCATATACATAGTTGTGACGCCGGTCTCTTTGTCTCCATTGAGCACCGCCCACTGGATCGGCGCTGCACCGCGATAGGCGGGCAGCAAGGAGGCATGCACATTGATGCAACCTTTGGCGGGTACGTCCAGCACAGATTTCGGCAAAATTTTCCCATAGGCCACCACAACTGCTACATCCGGGGCAAGCTGCTGCAGCTGCGTCAGTACTTCGGGCGTACGCAACGACTTTGGCTGAAAAACCGGTAGCCCGTATTTTTCCGCCAACGTCTTTACCGGTGGCGGTGTCATTTTATAGCTGCGTCCTTTCGGTTTATCCGGCTGTGTAAAGACACCGCAGACCGTATGCCCCGCATCTAGAACGGCCTGCAAACACGGCACTGCGAAATCGGGCGTGCCCATAAAAACGATTCTCATGATACCACCATTCCTGTAACCAGTTTATTGCAAAGCAGCCGCCTTTATGCATGTTTCATTTTTTCCAGATCTTCCGGTGTGAGCATCCGTTCTGCGCGCGACAAAAATACGACGCCATCCAGATGGTCCAACTCATGGCAGCAGGCCTGGGCCAAAAAACCCTCTGCGTCCAGCTCAAATGTGGAGCCATCCCGCTTTTGCGCGCGAATTTTCACATGCTGCGGACGCTTGGTCTGGGCCCACCGGCCCGGAAAGGACAGACAGCCCTCCACGCATTCCTGTGTGCCCTCCTGCAACGTAAACACAGGGTTCACCAGTTCAATCGGGCCATCGCCGACATCGATTACCACAGCGCGGCGGCGGATGCCCACCTGCGGAGCCGCGATGCCAGCGCCTTCTGCTTGCTTCATGGTATCATACATGTCGTCGAGCAGCTGCGCCAACCGATCGTCAAATTTGTCGACCGGGCGGCAGACTACCCGCAGGCAAGGGTCGTCATTCATACGGATATTGCGAATTGCCATTTCAAAAGACCTCCTGTAAAGCACAAGTTTGATTTACCAGACCGCATCGGGATTGATATCTGCAAAAGCAGACACGCCGCGGTTTTTGCGGTCCTGTCCAAATGCAACCAGCAGACGATCCAACATCTGGCGGAAAGCCCTGCCGTTGCGACATTTGATCAGTATTTTATAACGGTACTTCCCGCCGACGCGGGCAATCCGCGCCGGGGAAGGGCGCAGAATCCGCAACGGCAGCCGGGTATACTCTGCGCGCGCCAGCGCGGTGGTTTGTTCGAAAAAGCGCTGTGACGCATTCGCCACGTCCTGCTCCTGAATCCCCACAAATCCCACCACGCAAATGTCCGCAAAGGGCGGATATAGCATCATCTGGCGCGCCGGAAGCTCCGCAGCATAAAAAGCGGGATAATCCTGGCGAGCGGCCAGATGAAAAACAGGATTTTCCGGTGTCTGGGTTTGAATGAATGCCCTGCCCGTAAACCGGCCGCGACCTGCGCGCCCGACCACCTGTGTCAGCAGATCAAAGGTCTGCTCAAAGCTGCGGAAATCTTCCTGATAAAGCGACTGATCCGCATTGAGGACGCCGACCAACGTGACGTTTTCAAAATCCAGCCCTTTTGCCACCATCTGTGTACCGACGATTATATCGTATTCCCGCTGCGCAAATTGGTGCAGCTTTGTCTCATAGGAAAGGCGGCTCATCGTCGCATCGGTGTCCAGGCGAAGAATGCGCGCCCCCGGCAACAGTTCGGCAAGCTGTTGCTCCGCCTTCTGTGTGCCTGTGCCGGCATACTGCATGTGATGGCCGTGACAGGCCGGGCATTCATCCGTGAATGGGATGGAATATCCGCAGTAATGGCACATGAGCCGACGGTTTGCTGCATGATAGGTCAGGGAGATGCTGCACTGCGGGCAAGTCATCACATGACCGCAGTCCCGACAACTGACAAAGGTCTGATAACCACGCCGGTTCAACAGCAAAATCGACTGCTGGCCACAGTTCAGATTCTCCTGCAAGGCTTTCAACAGTTGGGCGGAGAGAATGGAGAGATTTCCTCTATGAAATTCCTCGTTCATATCGCAGATCTGGACTTCCGGCAAAAGCGCGCCGCCATAACGCTTGGGCAACTCCGCAAAGCGAATCCGCCCCTGCTGCGCCGCATAATACGTCTCCACACGCGGGGTTGCCGACGCCAGAAGCAGCAGCGCTTTGTGGTAGCGTGCCCGAAAAGAGGCGACCTCCGCCGCATGATAGCGCGGCCCCTGCTCCGATTGATAGGAGGATTCCTGCTCCTCATCGAGGATAATCAGGCCGATCGACTGCAACGGCGCAAACACCGCGGAACGCGTTCCCACAACAATTTTGGCTTCCCCCCGTTGGACGCGCTTCCATTCATCCATGCGCTCGCCCATCGAAAGGCCGCTGTGGAACAGCGCCACAGCCTCCCCATAACGCCTGCGAAAAATCTCCACCATCTGCGGTGTCAGAGAAATTTCCGGCACCATAAAAAGGACGCCCTTCCCCGCTTTATAAACCTGGTCGATCAGGCACAGATAGACACTTGTTTTGCCGCTCCCTGTCACTCCATAAAGCAGAGCCGTCTGGACTTGCGGCTGGCGGCATAAATCAGAAAGATAAGCAAATGCGCGCGCCTGATCATCCGAAAGGTGAATGGGCGTCTGGCTGGCCTGCGCTTTCTGATTTTCCCGAAAGGGCGTGCGGTAGACCTCCTGTTCATACAGTTCGCAAATGCCGTGGGTCGCCATGTTTTTGATGACAACCGGCGTGACCCCTGTAAAGTAGCAAAGCTCTTTGACAGAGGCACAGCCCACATCCTGTAAAACCTGAAAAACTTCTTTCTGGCGCGCCGTCAATTTGTACGTATCTGGAAGCGGATCACACAGCCGAACCATGCGCATGGAAGCGTCCTGCATGCGGCGCACCGGGTTCACCTCGTATGTTAGGATGCCCCTGCGGCAGAGCATCTCCACAATTGGCGAATCCTCCGGCAATGCAAGCGCCTTCCACAAATCCCGTTGTGCAACGCCGGAGTGTGTCTCCACATAACGCACCACTTCCTGCACTTCCTGCGGCAGGGTATGCAGAAACGCTTCGTCCACCGCTTTGGTCAAACGATAAAACGCCTGCATCCGATAGGTAATGCCGACTGGCAGAAGCAGCCGCACCGCATCATATAGCGTGCAAAAATAGTGCGTCTTCATCCACGGCACCATCAAAAGCGCTTCATGCGAAAGAAGCGGTGCTGCATCGAGCACCGCCTGCAACGATTTTAAGTTGGTTTGCTCTGGCACTTCATGCAGGGACAAAAGCATCCCCTGGCGCTTTCGGTCACCGCTGCCAAAAGGAACCAGCACACGGCATCCGGGCTGCGCCTGAGCAACAAGAGGAGTCGGTATGCGGTAATCGAATCCTTTGTCAAAATGATAGACGGTGTGTTCCACCGCTACTTCGGCTGCCAGCATCCGTCTTCCCTCACTTTGTCATCAAGGATCAGTCGATCTCATCCTCTTTTTCGTTGTTCTCCATCTCGGCAGCTAAAGCTTCAGCCTGCTTGGCCTCTTTTTCCTCATCCGCCTCTTCGTCCTCGTTGCGGTCCGTTTCCTGTATGCGGTACTGATGCTCCAGTAGTTCATCGACAGCCAGCTCAACCGGCTTTTCGTCCAAAATTGCGTGGGCATTTTCCGCTTCTTCCTGGATTTCCCGTGCACGCTTGGCGACCCCAACGCACAGCGCATACCGGCTCTGGCCGGGTTCAGTCAACAAATCAGCAATCGGTTTAATCATTTGTAAGCACCCTTTCTATCCAATCCGTTTCACGGCTGACTCTACATTTTTCAGCTGAAAGAATGCAGTCAATCCGCTCTGCGGCGTTTTCGACCGTATCATTGATCACAGCATACGTATAGCGATTGACCACGTGCAGCTCATCTTTGGCAACTTTCAACCGGCTTTGAATGACTTCCTCTGTTTCAGTGCCTCGGCCGCGCAGGCGGCGCTCCAGCTCCGCAAGGGATGGTGGCAGGACAAAAATTCCCACGCTGTCCGGTTCCAGCTGCTGCACCTGGGCGCCGCCCTGAATCTCAATCTCGAGGAACACATCGTGCCCCTCGTTGAGCCAGTTGGCAATAGGGGCACGCGGCGTGCCATAATAATTGCCGCAGTATTCGGCGCTCTCCAGCAATTCGCCATTTTGGCGCATTTGCTCAAATTTTTCCCGTGAGACAAAATAGTATTCGCGGCCGTTTTCCTCACCAGGACGCGGCGCGCGCGTGGTGGCGGAAATCGACAGCCGGGCTTCCGGGTGGTGTGCAAAATATTCTTTGAGCACAGTCCCCTTCCCTGTTCCTGAAGGGCCGGAAAATACAACCAAAATTCCTTTATTCGTCATGATCCTCCAACTCCTCGTCTTCCAAGCTATCCCCTTTGTCATTCAGGCGGTTTGCCACCGTTTCCGGCTGTACAGCCGAAAGGACCACGTGTTCGCTGTCCATAATGATTACAGCGCGTGTGCGGCGTCCATACGTCGCATCAATCAAACTGCCGCGTTCCTTGGCATCCTGGATGATGCGTTTGATTGGGGCTGACTCAGGGCTGACAATGGCAATCAGGCGGTTTGCAGACACCATGTTGCCAAAGCCAATATTGATGAGCTTCATACTGCCTTTCCTTCCTTGATTATTCGATATTCTGAATCTGCTCGCGGATTTTTTCGATTTCGGCCTTGAGCTCCACAACCGCATAGGCAATCTGAGAATCCGCACATTTGGAGCCGATCGTGTTGGCCTCACGATTCATCTCCTGCACCAGAAAATCGAGCTTGCGTCCAACCGGTTCTTGCGATTCCAGCATGGTTAAAAACTGCGCAACATGGCTGCGCAGCCGGACCGTTTCTTCCTCCACCGCCACCTTGTCCGCAAAAATAGCTGCCTCGGTGACAATGCGCTGCTCATCAATTGCCTGATCTTGCAGCACCTCTTGCAGGCGCGCACGCAGCCGTGCCTGATATGCCTGCACAGTTTCTGGAGAGCGGGCCTCTATCTGTTCAACCAACTGTAAGATGGCCGCCGCGTGCTCCCGCAGGCTCACGCAGAGTTTTTCCCCTTCGGCCGCCCGCATCTGCAGTAGGGAATCCAGCGCCTTGTCCGTCACCGCCCGTACATCTTCCCATAGCGCGTCTTCATCCTCCGGAGCGCGCTGAACAGAAAAGATGTCGCCAAAGCGCGCCAAGGTGGAAACGGAAATGTCCTCTTGCAGTTGGTATGTCCGACACAATTCCCGCAATGCAGCGACATACCCCGCTGCCATCCCGTGATTGACCGCAATCTGGACGTCATGATCTTCCAATGTTTCAACGGAAACATAGACATCCACCTTGCCGCGCGCCAGGCGCTGCTGCAAATAAGACTTGAGTTTTTCTTCCAGGAAACCATATCCGTGACCGGCCCGGCAGGAAAATTCAAAAAATCTGTGATTTACGGATTTGATCTCCACCAGGATGCTGCGGCCGCTGGTCACCTCTTCCTGTCTGCCAAACCCCGTCATACTTTTGATCAAAAAACCATCTCGTTTTCCAGCATGCAATCGTTTAAAATCTATATGCGTTCTTATTTTATCAGGTTTATAAGCCGGTTGTCAACCACGCAAAAAAATCAGCCCGCCGGGGCTGATTTTCTATATTGGAACATTAAACAGGATGGATTTGTGCAGCGGCATCGGCGTGCTTTGCATCCACACCGTACTTTTGTGCAGCGCGCTTTTTGAAAAAGTCCACCGCAACCTTCGGGAACATTGCATAGGAAAGAACATCCTCATCCTGCTCGATCCACTCAGCGCACTCCTTGCGCAGCGTATCGAGCTCGGGTTTAAGCAGGTCGGCCGGGCGGCAGGTCACCACTTCCTGGTCGCCGATGATCCGTTTGCGGAAAGCCGGATCAATGGGCATGGGGGTGGCGCCATATTTGCCCGCTACCAGATCCTTAAACTCATTCGTACACATCTTATACCGCTCGCCAGTAATGACATTCAGCACCGCCTGCGTACCGACGATCTGAGAAGTCGGCGTCACCAGCGGCGGATAACCGGCCTCCTCACGGACGCGCGGGACTTCTTGCAGGACATCTTCCAGCTGGTCCTGTTTGCCCGCCTGCTTCAGCTGCGACAAAAGATTTGACAGCATGCCGCCTGGCACCTGATAAACCAGCGCCTTGGTGTTGGTCGCCAACATACTCTGGTCGAGCAGGCCGGAGTCGATATACTTTTTGCGCAATCCCATGAAATACTCGCGGATTTCGTTGAGCAGTTTCAGGTCAAGCCCTGTGTCGTATTCTGTTCCCTGCAGCGCCGCCACCATCGACTCCGTCGGCGCGTGGGACGTACCGAGCGCCAGCGGCGAAATGGCCGTGTCGATAATGTCTGCACCGGCTTCGATGCCCTTAAGTAGGCACATAGACGCTAACCCGGAGGTGTAATGCGTGTGCAACTGCACCGGCAGATCCACTGCCTCTTTGATTGCTGCCGTCAATTCTGCCGTCCGATACGGCGTCAGCAGGGCAGCCATATCCTTAATGCAAATGGAGTCTGCGCCCGCATCGCGGATACGCTTGGCGTAGTCCACGAAATACGCTGTCGTGAAAACCGGTCCCGTGGTATAGGAAATGGCAACCTGGGCGTGAGCGCCCTCTTTCTTAGCTGCCTTAATGGCGGTCTGCAAATTTTTGATGTCGTTGAGCGCATCAAAAATGCGAATGATGTCGATTCCATTTGCCACGCTCTTCTGAACAAAATATTCCAGCACATCGTCTGCATAATGCCGGTAGCCCAGCATATTCTGTCCGCGGAAAAGCATTTGCAGCTTTGTTTTTGGACAGTTTTTGCGCAGGACCCGCAGGCGTTCCCAAGGGTCTTCATTTAAAAACCGTAGGCAAGCGTCAAATGTCGCGCCGCCCCAGCATTCCAGCGAATAATAGCCGACTTCGTCGAGCTTTCCCAAAATCGGGAGCATATCGGAAAGCGGCATGCGCGTCGCGATCAAAGACTGTGGGGCGTCACGCAAGGCGACCTCTGTGATTTTGATCTGCTTGGCCATACGCACACCTCCTTTTAGCGCAGGGAGACAAGAGGCGTGCCGGACTCCACGCTTTGTCCCTTGCTCACCAGCACACTGTCAACCACTGCGTCGTGCGGCGCCAGGATCTCGTTTTCCATTTTCATGGCCTCCAAAATCAACAGCACATCACCTGATTTGACTTTCTGGCCTGCCTGCACCTTGATATCCAGGATCGTGCCGGGCATGGGGCTGGTGATCGATTCTGTGCCGGCAGACGGCGCAGCTGCCGGTTTTTCGGCCGGCGTC
>OBVO01000136.1_pt1 | contig 52569 bp, 48 predicted proteins | sample 1495151 | NCBI WGS metagenome assembly OBVO01 (sample SAMEA2580019, study PRJEB22360) | human gut metagenome | reverse complement strand
GAGCAGGAAGCCCCCACTTCAAAATCGTAAGATTTAAGTGGTGGGAGCATGTCACGACTTAAACATATCTATAATTACTTTTATCAGGAGAATCTCATGAGTGAAAAAGGATTAACCACCATCAATTTAAAAAAAATAAACCGCTCCAAGGTTTACCAATATATATACAAAACACACCAGACTTCCAAAATGCAGATCGTCCAGGATCTTCAGATGGGGCTTTCCACCGTAAGCCAGAACCTGAACCTGCTGGAAAAAGAAGGGCTTATTGACAGAAACGGATATTTTGATTCCACAGGTGGTCGAAAGGCCCAGGCCATCCAGATCGTCTCGGATTTCCGGATTTCCATTGGAATCGGGATCCTGAAAAACATGTTCCATATCACAGCAATCGACTTATATGGAAATGCCTTTTATACAGAAACCATTGCTCTTCCCTATTCCAACACAGAAGAATATTACAGACAGCTGACCGATAAAGTACGAAAATTCATCGCAGAAAATCACTATCCGAATGAAAAGATCCTGGGTATTTCCATTGCCACACAGGGGATCACTTCTCCGGATAATTCCACTGTGATCTACGGAAACATCATGAACAATACCGGAATGAAACTGGAGGATTTTTCCCGGCATCTTCCTTACCCCTGCCATCTGGAACATGATTCCAAATCCGCTGCTTTTCTGGAGCTGTGGAATCACCCGGAGCTTGACAGTGCTGTCGTGTTCCTTCTGAACCGAAACCTGGGCGGTGCCATTATCACCAATCATCAAATTCATCAGGGAAGTTCCATGCACAGCGGAACCCTTGAGCATATGTGCGTCAATCCTGACGGCCCTTTATGTTACTGCGGAAACCATGGCTGTCTGGAAACCTACTGCTCTGCCAACGCTCTGGAACAGTCTGCCGGGATGCCTGTGAAGGAATTTTTCCCTCTGCTCCGCGAAAAAAAATCCCCCCGGCTTGCTGAGCACTGGGAAGATTATCTGAACCATCTGGCCTTTGCCATGAAAAATCTGAACCTGATCATCGATGCACCGATCATCATCAGCGGATATCTGGCACCTTATTTTACAGAAGAAGATATTAATTATCTGTTAGAACACATCAACACAGACGCACCATTCACCCTGGACAGAAGCCAGATTCTGGTCGGCACCCACGGGCAGTATACACCTGCCATTGGTGCAGCTTTATATTATGTAGAGAAATTTACACAGAGCGTGTGAATACAGACATATTCACCTGAACCGGTCAAAAAAGCATGTCATACACAGCCAGACGGATACAATCTGATCCGCTCTGTCCTAGAGTATGACATGCTTTTTATTTTACTTATTATTTTTTCAGTTCTTTCAGCAGCTGCCCGATTTTTGACACAAACAGATCAAAGGCCACATTATTCTTACCGCTGTTGATCACAATATCTGCTTTCGCCCTTGTAGGCTCCACATACAGATAATGCATCGGTTTTACTGTGGTAAGATACTGATCGATGATTCCGTTTAAATCCCGTCCACGTTCCTCCACATCTCTGGATATCCGTCTTAAGATCCTCTCATCTGCATCTGCTTCCACATAAACCTTGATATCCAGAAGATCTCGGATACGGGGATCTGCAAGAAGCAGGATTCCCTCTACCAGAATGACCGGTCTTGGTTCGATCTTCAGCACTTTGTCGGAGCGGTTGTGCTGACTGTAATCGTATACCGGACATTGGATGGTTTTGCCCTCCTTGAGTTCTTTGAGATGCTCGACCAGAAGATCGGTTTCCAGTGAATCCGGGTGATCGTAATTCACCTTCACACGTTCTTCAAAAGGAATTCCGTCCTGTCTGCGGTAGTAATTATCATGATAGATCACCACCACATCGTCTCCGAAATACTTCTTCAGTCTGTTTGTAAATGTAGATTTGCCGGAGCCTGACCCTCCGGCGATCCCGATAATAATACTTTCCATCGTCTCTTTACCTCTTAAGCTAGAATTCTTCCGCTGTGGATCCCGCAGGCTTCCCGAAGAGTTTTTCCGTATAAAGAAGCTTTTTCTTACACAAAAGCTGCCCGGTCGGTGTGCATCTCCTGCATCCGGTTCCGGACAGCTTTTCTGGTTATTTTTTATAAAGCAATCGTTCTGATCAGATCTCAGCCTGCTCCAGAAGTGCCGGGATCTTGGACTCCCATCCAAGTGCCATGATATGTACACCCTGGCAGTATGGCTTGCACTCTTTAATGATACGTGCAGCGATCTCAACACCAGTGATACCAGCTTTTGTTTTCTCTTTGTCTGCTTTCAGCTCCTCGATCATCTCATCCGGAACATGGATGCCGGCTACGTTGTTGTTCATGAACTTAGCCATTCCAGCAGATTTCGGAATGATGATACCAACCTGTACAGGTTTTCCGAACTGTTTTGCTTTTTCCATAAATTTGATGAATTTCTCCGGCTCAAATACAGCCTGTGTCTGGAAGTAGTCTGCACCTGCAGCAACCTTTCTTTCCATCTTTGCAAGCTGAGCGTCAACGGAATCGCTGCATGGAGATACAACGGCACCCTTGGAGAATTTCGGTGGCTCACCAACCAGCTGGTTTCCTCCAAGATCTACACCGGACTCGAGAAGCTGTACTGTATGAAGAAGAGATACAGAATCAAGATCGAATACCGGTTTTGCCTGCGGATGATCACCCATCTTCGTATGGTCACCTGTCAGACAGAGGATGTTCTCAATACCAAGCATAGCAGCACTTAAAAGATCAGACTCCAGTGCGATACGGTTTCTGTCACGGCATGCAAGCTGGAAGATCGGATCCATTCCGGCGTCTTTGAGAACTTTACACATTGCAAGAGATCCAAGACGCATAACCGAAGACTGGTTATCTGTTACATTGACTGCATGAACGCCTTTGAGATAAGTTTTGGCTTCTTCTACCAGTTCATCTACATGGATCCCTTTTGGCGGTCCTACTTCTGCAGAAACTACAAATTCACCACGGTCGAATAATTCTTTCATTTTCATATTATATTTGCTCCAATCATTTAAAATTTGGGGTACGGTCCACCTGCTCTGCTGCATACATTGCGGAATATTTCCGGTGAACCGTATCATAATTTAATTTGGCTTCTTAATAAATCTTTGCTTATTATTTCACTTCATCATCTGTAGCGAAATTATGGATCTGTGTCGGGCATTTCAGTGCGTCAAGGCGTCCGATCTCTTTCAGACGTCTGTAGATGCGCTCCCATCCACACTCCATGTCACTGTCAACTTCGCATTTACCATTCTTGGAACCGCCGCACTGGCCGTTGACAAGACTCTTGGAGCATGCTGTGATCGGGCAGATCCCGCCGGTAAGGTTCAGATAACACTCACCACACTGGTCACATTTATATTCTAACGGTGTTACACCCTGGAAACCAGGTACCGGGTATGTATCGCAGGCTGCGCATACCATCTTGTCTTCCAGATATTCTGCGATGGTCTGTACACCAACACCACAGGAGAATACCAGGACCAGATCCGCTTCCCTGATCTTATCCATGTGTTTCTGAAGACGTAACTGCATATTTTCCGGATTACAGATATAATCCGTTGTCATGATCCCTGTCACATTTCCTTCAGCGGAAAGCTCCTTCTGAAGTTCAACAGCTTCTTTTTCCGGAAAACGAACTTCCTTGCATCCATGGCAGTTGATGATAAAAACTTTCTTTCCGGCTGCCAGTGATACGATAGTTTCTTTTGCTTTTAACTGGGTAATCAACATATCACTTCATCCCCCTTACTGCATTTTTTCCGGCTTTGATACTGTTAATGATCGGAATCTTGGAAGAACAGATATACTGACAGCATCTGCACTCAACACAGTCCATGACATTCATGTCCTTCATGCCCTGCCAGTTCTCTTCTTTCGCATATTTTACGAAATACAGAGGAGAAAGTTCCATCGGACATACGTCCACACAGCGTCCGCACTTGATACATGGCTGCTCTTTGGTCTCATCTGTATCAATGGCGATGATACCGTTGGAGCCCTTCATCATAGGTACCTCCAGAGTGTTCAGAGGGAATCCCATCATAGGTCCGCCCATCTTGACCAGAACATCGTCATCTGTAAATCCACCGCAGTAATCGATCAGCTCTTTTACGCTGGTACCGATCTTGATGATAAAGTTGCCAGGATTCTTGATCTTCTCGCCTGTTACGGTTGCAACACGCTCGATCAGCGGCATACCCTTCTGGATCGCATCGGAGATCGCTTTTACAGTACTGATATTATCTACGATAACGCCAACATCTGCCGGAAGGCCGCCGCTTGGAACCTTTCTGCCCATGACACGCTTGATGAGAGTTTTCTCAGCACCCTGCGGGTATTTGGTTCTTGCAACAAAAACTTCCATATTTCCGATATCGGCAACTTTTTCCTGCATTAATTCGATCGCATCCTGCTTGTTATCCTCGATGACAATGATGCCCTTCTCAGCACCTGTTGTCTTGAGGATCGCTTTCAGACCGAAAATAATATCATCAGCAAACTCAAGGAGAACCTTATGGTCTGCTGTTAAATATGGCTCACACTCACATCCGTTGAGAAGGATGGTATCAACCGGTTTTGCAGGTTTCAGCTTGACACAGGTCGGGAAACCTGCACCACCCATACCAACGATTCCGGCTTCTTTTACGATCTCAATGATCTCATCCGGTGTAAGTTCGTCCAGGGCTTTATGTGGCTGTACGGATTCGTGCAGAGTATTTTTTCCGTCGGATTCGATGACAACTGCCATCACCTCACTGCCTCTTGTACCATGCATACGTGGCTCAACAGCAACTACGGTTCCGCTTACACTAGAATGTACCGGTGCGCTGATAAATCCGGCAGCTTCTCCGATCTTCTGTCCAACCTTTACTGTGTCGCCTACTTCCACGATCGGGTTGGCAGGTGCACCAAGATGCTGGGACATGGAGATCACAACCGTCTTCGGATCCGGGAATTTCTTCAGATCGATATGCTCGCTGAATTCCTTATGCTCTGACGGATGAACGCCACCATAGTATCCATTCAGTCTGTCCTCTCTGATAGACTTCACGTAATCATTGATCACCTTAAAGTTAACCTTGGAGTAATCACGTACCTGTACCGGCTGATTCAGGAACTCTTCCAGACGACCCTGTTTTGCCAGTCTCTGGTAGATCTTCTCCCATGCGCAGTCCTTGTTAGGATCCACTTCACATTTCCCGTTCTTTGCTCCGCCGCACTGTCCATTCACAAGACTCTTGGAACAGTCGACGATAGGACAGACGCCTCCGGTAATGTTCAGATAGCACTGTGCACATGCATCACAGCTCTTTTTGGTAAGTGCCATGCCGTGATGGCCTCTGTAGTTAAGGGTATTACTTGCTGCGATCACCGGCTTACCGGTCAGATCTGCAACAGTCTGGATACCAAGACCACAGGAGATCACAACTACATTCTCTGTACCTTCCGGCAGCAGATCCTGTAATTTTCTTTCTGTGTGCATCTTGTTACACAGAAAATCGAATTTTGCACTGCCTGTGACGGTTTTTCCCTGCTCCGCAGCAAATTTCAGGAATTCTTCGCAATCCGGTTCGTCAACGGTCTCAAATTCCTTGAAACACTTGTTACAGGCGATTACGAACAGATTGTCCCTGCCGTTCAGCACTGATGCAAGCTCATCACTGCTTTTCAGCTTGTACTTAGTATAGTTTTCCAATTGCTCACCTTCCTTATAAAGATTATATCCTTATGATTATCTGCTCTTATCCGTTCCCTCCTTCTCTGCACTCCCAGGAAAGAAACAATAAAACCAAATAAATAAGTTCTATGTTATTTGTTCAGCCCCTCCGGAAATCCCGGCCACAAAAAGGCCGCAGTATTTCCTCTGACTGCTATAATAAATGTAACATAATTTGAACATATTATCCAGTTTTATTGGCTATTTTTATAAAATTATTCTATGATTTCATCCCAATCGTCTATGGGTGTACGGATATTTGTACAACTTCTGTTATGCTGCATGCGTTAGTTGTATGCAACTTATATAATTTTGTTTATAAAATATCCTTTTTATGCATTGAGCATATTGCACAAGGATTTTATCTTTAACAGGGCAGATCCGAAAGGTGTCTTTTGTCATGGGGTAAGACGCTGTCCGCAATATTCACAGGTGCTCAGACGACCTTTTATTACCTGATTCTTTGCACCACAGCTGGGGCAGGTAACTGTAATATAGATCTTCTCATTTACGCGTCTGTTCGGTGCAGTGATCATAATATAATTTCCTTCTCTGTCTATCTGGATATTCCGGATATATCCCCCCGCAATAATTTTTTCCAGCTTTTTCACTGCACCTTTCCCAAGTTCCTGCTCAAGCTTTTCAAATGAGACGGTATTCTGGGCATAGGATTCAAACCAGCAGGCGATTTCTCCGGCTTTTTTCTTCTTTAATGCTTTTTGAATTTCCCGGAAGGTTGGATACAGAAACAGCAATCCAAGTATGATCTCTGTTGCTGCCATTCCCCAGCGCCCTTCACCAATATACTTCTCCGATGCACCAATAGCTCCCAGGGAAAAAAGTATAAAAAAGCCACAAAGAACCCATTTCAGTTTCCCCAGTATTCCTGTTTTTTTATTTTTTTCTGTCAAAAAATCGCTCATATCTGTTTCCTCTTTCCTATTATTCAAAATCTTATAATATATTTGTGAATGCTCCGTCAGCTCACGCCAAACTCCCTCTGTCCGAATATGTTTCTGCATTCTGTGGATCTTCTATTTCAGTGTGGTTACGATCAGTTTACTTTCCAGTGCAGCTGCTATCAGATCCTCTTTGCAGCTGTATCCCGCCTTGGCGATCATTTCCTGAAAATTCCATCTTACCCCAGAAGCAGAACAGTCCATTTTCCTTGCGATCTCGGAATATGACATCCCGTGAATATACAGGCGCAGCATCTCCAGCTGTCTGGGACTGATATCACCGCTTGTGATCCAGTTAAGTTCCACTTCCGGTGCCACATCCGGAAATACATGCTCCCCATTTAACGTTCTGTAGATCACACTCCGTATTTCCTCTTCACTGTGATCCTTATACCATAGACTGTCTGCACATCCGCTCTTTGCTCTTTCCAGCACCTTGGGATCGATCAGCGAAGTAACAACCAATACCTTTGTATATGGATATTTTTCCCTGATGATCTTTCCGGCACTCAGCCCATCATGATTATGAAATGTCTGCACATCCATAAGCACAAGATCAATTGCCGAGTAAGAGCAGATCTTTACAGCTTCACAGGCATCCGAAACTGTCTGGACATGTCGGAATTCCGGTTCCCGCATAATAATACTTTCAAAATACTTCTGCATGATCCTCTGATCTTCTACTATCAGTATCCGTACCATAGACTCCCATCCTTTCTGTCAGTGGCATTTTCAACGCCAGACAAAACTCCGGCGAAAAAGAAACCTGCATAATACATTTCTCTGACTCCGCAGCTTTTCTCAGTGCAGACAGACCACCACCTTCTTCTGCATTTTTTTCAGGTGCATCTCCATCATTCGTTATCCGGATGCTGTATTCATTTGCACCTTTTTCTATCTTCACCAGAACTGTACTTCCATGGGCATGTCTGGCACAATTTGTCACACATTCACGGATCGCTCTGTCTGTCAGCAGCCTGTAGGAGGGATGCTGAGGGAAATTCCCGCTGATCTGAACATAAATTCCAAGCTCTTCTGCATGCCTGATCGTATCCGCGCATAATTCTTCCATATTCTCAACAGAAGAATCTGTAAGAATATAGACCAGATGCTTTAGTGCAGATAGCTGTTCATCCATTTTATCCTGATTTTCTTTTCTTTCCAATATCCTGCGTATTGACAGAAGGCTTCGGCCAAAATTGTCATGAACCTGCATTTTCATGGCAAGTGTCTCCTGCTCTCTTATTTTATCTCCGATTTTTTCATACATTTCCTCCAGCTTATGATTCAGGATTTCCAGCTTTTCATTATTTGCTCTGATCTTTTCACCATTGTAATAAATTTCTGATACATTAACTGCCACTGTTTGCAGATATCCTGCACAATCCGGCTCCTGCAGACGATATTCCTGAAACATCCAGACGGAATCATCCGGAAAATAAAATACATTACTGTCACTGTTTAATCTGCGAAGTCCCTCTGCTTCGGATCCTCCATTTATTACTTTCCGCAATGCCTCATAATCCTGCAGATAGGAGCCTATCATTATCCTGCTCAGTTCATGCATCTTGGTGTTGCATAAAACGATCCTTCCAAGAGGATCCGAAAAACACACCCCACAGGGAACATCATCAACAGCTTCATTCACAGACCAGTAAGACAGAGAATGATGATATCTGCGTCTCTCTCTCCAGATTGCCCAGCAAAGATAAAGCAACAATACCACCATCGCTGCCATCAAAACACTGACTGGACACATCCGGAGCATTAGCTGATATGCGCTTTCCCCCTGGCAATATCTGTGATCATTCATCAGGAAACCCATAAGCATAAAAGAAACTGCAAAAACAGTCACTGCTGTTATAATTTTCTTTTTCCCGTAAAAACAGGTTATCCTGATCAACAGAAGGATCAATTCCAGAATCAGGCAGATTTCAAGAAGGATCATCAAAAAATCCTGCATTGCCATACTGCATTCCGCAAAATCAGTCATCTTCCGCCTCTCTTTCTGAATACGATGCATCCGATAAACCATTCGTTTTCATCTTCCTGCTGCACATTTAATTCCGGTCTTTCTGACATTAATCCCCGAAGATCTGCTTCTGCTACAATATGAACCGAAATCCGCAAAGCATCATCGATCTGCGACACACGGTAAAAAACAGACTGCATTGTATCAAACAATCGTTCCACAAGCCATTCAAAGGTATCATAGCATTTTAGTATATCATCTGCATTCAGCTGCACTTCACCATTTTCGACATAATAAGCCGCCCGGATCTTACATAATTTTAAGCTGTCACAGGATTCCGCAAGACTCTGTCTGAGATCCTCCATTGTAAGCAGATTTCCGTCTGATGCATATTGTGTCAATACCAGATTTTTTCTTCTTTTTAAATATGTACCAACAACCACGATTTTTCCCAGGATCCGGTCATAGTGTTCCCTTGACTCCGTTCTTTCCAGCTCATCCATCAGCTGTGACAGCAATTCCAGCTGCCCGGCTGTCTGATTCTGTATCATGTTCAGCAGTCGGTTCTGTTCTTCTGTTTTTCTCCGCTCAGCTTCTTTCTGATAGGTTTTCTGCAGCAGACGATTTCTGGCAGTCAGCTCCTCCTGCTGTTCCCGGATATCCTGATACTGATCCAGAAGCACCGAAATATCTTCTGACCAGAACAAATGTCCTCCTCTTATAGGAATATGGTTGATCCGGATTCCCTGTTCCTGTACAGCTGATCTGTTTATTACAATTTTACGCAGTTCCGGTGACAGCTCAGGAAAATCACCGGAATGATAATATCGCTGAAAGGAATCATCCGTAATCTCTGCATCCAGTCCTCCGGAGGTCTGGAATAATTCAAAATATCGATTGTTCGTCTGTATCAGGCCGCATAATATACATCCCTGGTAAATTGCCGCCATCAAAAGGCAGCATACCGCTGTCATATCTCCGGCAATTGTTTTGATCAGAGGCAGACGGAGTAAATTCCCGATATTCCACCCCAGAAGCAATATTCCCGGAATTACCGGCAGCCAGAACTGTTTCTTTCCCGGAATTCTGCTTTTTCTGATCAGAATGATTTCCATCCCTGTCAGACAGATCAAGGTCCATCCCTGAATCACCATAAAAACAATACCATAGCTGTAATCTTTATCCGAAAATGGGGGCTGTTTGGAAAAACGAAATACCAGCTGATGCAAATCATTTGTAAGAACACTTACGATCAATATCGCTGCCACGGTCAATAAAATTATAACCTTTCTGACCGTTTTCTCTTCCTCCTTTTCGCCCAAAAACATTGCTGCTGCCAAACCCAGAATCGGAATCAGGATCATGGGAATATAATATAGATACCAGCAGATATGTTCTCCAAGAGGATCATGAAAAATATGAAATTTTACTGTCCGCACAAAGAACCAGAATACCATCAGACAGCCAATTGCAGTCAGGCATCTGCGCGTTTTTTTATGTACTACATGCTTTCCAAGATAAATCACCCAGGCACAGTACATTCCCAGATAAATACAGCTACGACACTGATCTGCCAGATTTCTCATAAAAACATTTTCCGTTCTCACCTGCCTGCAGAAATAAGCCAGCAACACACTTATCAGAATCACTCCATATGACAGAGTCCTCTTTTTGTTGTATGTCATGAAAATTCCTCTTTCACCGGAGCGTGTTTGAAAAATGCTTTACGCAAGATGTGCGTCACAATTTGCAGGAATGATTTTTCAAATACGCCCTAATCTATTTTTGTAATAATTATACTATAAAGCACCATTTTGTCATATAGCTTTTAGAGAAATCATCTATTTTCAGAGTTTTTATTACAAACAGAGTGAACAATTATGTCCACTCTGTTTAATCATTACTTAAAACGGTCTTGGCTGACCACAGTATTCACAAAACCTTCCGGTATTCTCTGCACCACACTGGCATTTCCACAAACTGCTGTTCTGCTGCATCCCTGACATTCCTGGCTGCATTCCTCCGTTCATGTTCATTCCCGACATTCCGGGCTGCATTCCTCCGTTCATGTTCATTCCCGACATCCCGGGCTGCATTCCTCCGTTCATGTTCATTCCTGACATCCCGGGCTGCATTCCTCCGTTCACGTTCATTCCTGACATCCCGGGCTGCATTCCTCCGTTCATGTTCATTCCTGACATCCCGGGCTGCATTCCTCCGTTCATGTTCATTCCTGACATCCCAGGCTGCATTCCTCCATTCATGTTCATTCCTGGCATTCCGGGCTGCATTCCCGCTGCATTTGGTGTCAGTGCCGCAATAATCTGATAAGCGGTCTGCTCCACTTCCATCAGTTCTCGTCTTTTGTCACTGCTTATGGAGAAAGTATTCAGGCGAAAATCCATATCATCAAACCACTGAGTTCTCACTTTAATACGCATGGTATAATCAAATTCATATTTATATACCGGTGGCTGATAACTTACATTTTCTCCATCCTTTGTATATGTTTCCTCATGCTGCTGTTGATCTACATCAACTCTGCACTGTACAATGGCTGATAAAGGAACTATGTCCGGGTTTTCATTGACATCCAGTTTCCGTGCAACAGTAAAATTTCCTTTATTATCATCAATAAAAACATTGTAATTTCTGGTATTGATCTGACGGGTTATACAAAAGTCCATTACCGCTTTTTTGTTTTTTTCACGATATTCCAGCTGGCGTTTGATATCCTCTACTGTACTGTGCCGCCGCTCCTCAAACCATGGTGATAATTTTTTCGCACAATCCTTACACAGATTTCCGTCAGCCAGTTTTCGATTTCCCAATAAACCAATTTTCTCCCCGCAGATGTCACAGATTTTCTTATCAAATAATCCCATACCCTATCCTCCTTTTTTATCTGAAATCCCATACTGCCGCACCGGAATGGTGCGGCAGTATTTTACCTTATTCTGTAACAATTATTTTTTCAAAATATGTCTTTACGGAAAAATCAACTTCACCTGTTTCAGAATCATCTGCTTCTTCGCCGTCATCAGATTCCTCTGCATCATCTTCTGCTATCAAACACAGTTTTCCATCATCTAGTAAATTGAACTTCATATTATCAAGACTGAAAAACATAGTTCCTGCCTCATCCTCTGTTACAGCCTTTAATACCAGTGCGTTTCCTTCCACGTCGCCCTGAAGTTCTACTTTTGTCTCTTCTCCGCTCTCTATTAAGATAATTTCAGCCTTTCTGTCTTCCACAGACATACTCATTTCAAATCCTGTAAAGTCAGCATTAACCGGCATCTGCATTCCAAATGCTTCCATCAGAGTACAGCTCCATTCTCCTTCAAAATCCTTCATAGTTGGATTTTCTACCGGTTTGCCCGGTACATAAGGCTCATACTCTTCCTTTTCCTGACTCAGGATCATTGTCGTTCCATCTGCTGTTAAGGTTATCTTACCGTCCTTGTACTCACATTCTTCTGTCTGATCATTATGAGTCATCAAAATTTTATCATTTTCTATTTTCCACTCTGATTCATCTACTTCAGGCTCTTCCCCATAAACAGAACTTGTTGTTTCCATTTTACCGTCTTCTTTAATGTCCACGGTCACTTCCATTCCTATTGCCCCCGGATGAAAGGATGCACCTTCGCCCATAGAAAGCTCATTTACATACCAGGTTCCAATAACCTCCTTTTCTTCAAGGGCATAAACACTTACGCTCATAAAGCCTGCCATTAAGACTCCTACTGTTCCTGCCATCCACAACCTCATTTTTTTACTCATACAAACATCTCCTTTCTTTTTTAATGTACTCCTCGGACTCTTTTTTACTTAATTTTGTGAGAAGATTTTTTGTTTATCTACATTATACGTGAACGCTCAGATATTTACGCTAACACTTCTGACAGTATGCATGTAATTTTTTTGGATAAATTAAAACCTGCTGAAAAGTTTTTAACTTTTCTCAGCAGGTTCATTAAAATACTTTCTGTTTTGGCGCATTCTCTCCAGATTTTCCAGAATTATATCTACACTGATTGGTTTGGCAATATGAGCGTTCATACCCGCCTTGATTGCCTTTTTGCGATCTTCCTCAAAAGCATTGGCAGTCATCGCAATGATTGGTATATTGGCGCATTTCGGATCATTCAATGTACGGATTTCCCGGGTTGCGGTATATCCCACATTTGCAGCCAGCCGTTCACAGCTTATGCGCTCTGCAGATGCAGCCCTTTATGAAATAAAACTTCACGGAAAAAACGGGTGTATGGCCTACAGGGAAGGTCTTCAGTCCGGAATCCGTAAACAACTGGGATTCGCATTTAAAGATATCTCTGAACACCTTCCGGGTGCATTTATCATATACAGAGCGGACAAAGACGATGACGAACTCTTTTATGCAAACCATGAGTTCCTTCATATGACCGGATATAAAGATATGGACGAGCTCTTCAGACTCACCAATAAGCGCTTCCGCAACCTGATCCTGAAAGATGAACAGAAACAGATAGAATCCAGCATCTGGGAACAGATTGATAGTGGTAATGAAAATGACTATATTCACTTTCACCTCCGAAAAGCTGACGGCTCCTATCTTTCTGTCCTCGATCACGGAAGGATCGTAGAAAGCCAGCAATATGGAAGGGTGTTCTATGTATTATTCATGGACTGGGAAGATATGCATATTCATTACAGTGATAAATTTTCCGGATAATAACAGACATACGACTGTTTTTCTCGAAAAGGCTTATTTTTCAACTATAATGGAATACTTTGTGCTGCACAAAGCGCCCCCGAGGATGTCAAGTCATTGCTACAAACTTTTTGACCTTTTTTTCCTTCGATTTTTCCCATAAAACCGTTGTTTTTGGACGGAGGACGTTATATTGTTGTCACAAAATCAGTGGGGAGGATGTTATGTCATTGTCACAAAATTTTATTCTTGGTTCACTCCAACACATACCTTACCAACGCTCTCTTTCTTATTACCATTTTCTTCTATTTTTCTTATCAATCTTCCATAAAAAATATCCTGGATTTTCTCGTACATCTCCAAATAGTTTTGTAGAATCTTTCATTGCGGAAATAGTTGCCGCAACCGACCCAAGTAATGATAATCCACCAGTTGCATAACTTGTCAATAATGTTCCAGTTAAAATTATTCCATCCATTCCAATAGATCTTTTTAGAGATGAAATTTCTTTAGTAATATCATTTATATATGTTTCCGTTATTTCATATGATACAGCATCTAATTCCCTCTTTAACATTTCATCATCCTTCAGTCCATTCAACTTTATCAATTTTTCGCCCAGTTTACTTCTAAAATTTCTAAAGCTCTGACCATAATTTTGTCTTATTTCAATTATATCTTTTAAATCAACATTACAAAATACCGGAACCTCTAGTTTAAGAGCTAGATTTGCAATTGAACTATACATAGAGTCATTTTTTATATCCATTGCTAACAAATCAGCTTTTAATTGGGATCTTGTCATATACATTGAATGTAGCATCTGAGAAAAATATAACTCTTGGTACGTTTCCGCATATAATTTTTGAGAAGCAGTATTTATTGACTGATTAAGCCATATTCTAAATTCCTCATCTGTTATTGTATCCGGAGTCCCTATTTTCACTAACATGCGCCCCGTTGAATCTTCAGAAATATATTGCATATTTGTATATTGAACAATTTCACCCATACGTTCTGGGCATCCCGGAAATGACATATATAATCCTGTTCCTTTTTTTAATGGCTCATCCAAATATACTCTTACCCCTCCTTTCGTTCTTTTTATATTATGCACTTCAATATTTTTTCTTAAAAAGTCCATAACCCCCTTTGGGAGCACTTCAGAAAAATTATATTCATCAAATCTAATAGGAACTTCTTTGGGAGCCTCGTGTAAAATCGAAATCGGCACAAACTTTACATAATCACAAACAATTAGATTCGTTATGCTCTTCATATATTTCAATGCCTCTGACAATTTTTTTCTGTCTATTAAACCATCATTTTTTATTCCTAAATATTCTGTCCACGCATCATTTATTTCATTTTTTTCTTCTGTAAAACTAAATAAAGGATCTGCAATTAATACACAATCAATATACAGTGCTAACTGCTTTAATATATTGTTGTCCGGACGTTTTCCGAAAGATTCAATTGTAACTGTTATTTTTCTGTTATCCATGATTACTTCTTTTTTAATCTCATTGAAATTTTCTAAAACGTATTCTCGATATCTTGCCAATTCTTCCCGCAAAATACCTTCATTTAATGCTTCAAAGTCATCCTCTAAATTGCTTCCAAATAATATACTATCTGTTAAAAAATCAAAATTAATATGCGACATATTTCTTTCTCCCTACTTTTTAATTGTTAAAAGCACCAGATATATTTCTATACCTGATGCTTCTTTATCTACACTCTAATACCTTCAATCAATAAAGACTTCAACGCATTTGGAATTGTTCCATTTTTTACTAAATCCGCATGATGAGCAAAAAAATCCAAGCTAATATATTCAACCTTTGATTCAATTACTTTCACCACTTCAAATGATCTCCTATTAACAGCTCCATTCTCAAATGCTGCTGTTATATATCTGTTACTGCTAGTTCCATTAATCAATGTTAAATCAAAAATAATCCTTCCTGATTTATCTTCGAGTTCGTTTTGTATATCAGTCAATGTTGATATCGGACTAATACACGTGGTAGCAATTACCATGTAGTCATATTCACTGTTATTGAGCTTAATTACTTCAAAGTTCTTCATACTACCACCACCTTTCATGATATATGACTATTTTATTTTATAATCTTTTTATATGTACGTTCTATTAAAGCAGCAACATCATTGATAATTGATATAGCCTCTTGCTTATCTTCAATTATTTTTGTAGTAATCAATATTTGATCAACATGAAATATCACATGACGATTTGCTTTAAAATAATTGTATATCTCTTCTAGAGCTTCAACGTAATCATTATTTGCAATGGCTGTTACATATTTAGGAATAACAATTGCTTTATCGTTAGAATCCTTGTTAAATACAGTTCCAAAATTATGTGTTTCATCAATCACAATATTCTTTTCAGAAAGAAGATATTTCAAGTACCCTTCTAAGGCTCGCAAAGCCGGAAATGTAAAACATGAATAATCTTCAAACTCTTTTTCAACATCATCTAATGTTACCGAAGGAGAAAACAATTTCCATATTACAGGATCAACATTACCAGCATATGCCATCGGCATCATTTCTGACATTTTATTACGTGCTTCATCTACATCAGTATTCGTATCAATAAATTCATTAGTTGCTTTAATAATATCATTTACTTCTACTTTGGGCGAATATGACACATAAGATAAAAACTCATTATACAAATACAAAGGCTTTCCTTGAACCATAATTCTATGATTAGAATACGTATGTAATGTTAATTTATCTCCAATATCACTTACAAACACATATCTATCATGTCCTTCTTCCTTATATGTTTCAACATTCCCTTCGCACAAGTCAGATAAATACTGTACTGTTTTTTCAATCCATTCTTCTCCAACAAACATTGTATACTGTTTTTGTTCTGCTGTGGCTTTATATCCTCTTAATTCAACTGCTTCTTTTAATTTAATCGCATTTTCAGTATTGGAACCCGTTGGTCTCAATGTTGTTTGTCCGTCTCCTCTTTGATATATATCTAAAAGAGAGAGAATCCCGTCCACTTCAAAAGTATATCTTTTCTGTTGACCTACTTCTTTAATCCCCTTTCCAACTACGTTTGGCCAAATACTTTTTGCAGTATCATCTAACAATTGTACTAATTTATCGATATCTCTAGTAATATACAAGCTCTTTGCCTTACCCATCTCCAAATTTCCTTTCTCTTTTGGCATTTCAATATTATACTTTGCTTCTATAATTCCAAGTGCCTGCTTTGCCAATTCATCTGCTATATCATTATATTTATTATTTGAGTGCCCTGCTACTTTAACAAATGAAATATCTACTAGTTTCTTTACATTATCATAATATTCCTTATACGCTCTTGTAGCTTCTTTATTCGCTTTCCATTCACCTAAACACCATTTTGAAATACCTTCATAGTCATGATAAATGATTATTCTTTCCAAAGAATTCTCAACTGCATATCTCATTGCAGCTTCTGCGCCTTTTATTTCACCAGCCACATTATGCATAGAAGCCAGTTCTTTATCATTATATTTCTCAGCAAACTTTAATTCTTCCCCATTTTGAAGAACAATCATACCATATGAAAATTCATTCGTTCTAGAATTATAACTACCATCAACGTAAGCTTCAATAACTAAATTGTTGCCATTTTGAACAGAATTATTCATATTTTTCTGCTCACTATTATTATCTTCGATATATTCTCGAGCTTCCTCTTCTGATTTAAAGCTTTTATATTCTGCCCCTGAAAATCCATCAACTTGCAATTTACATTCACTCCATGAGTTGTATATTCCGGGTGTCTTTCCCTTTCTTACCGCATAATATTTACTTGCCATAGCCCCTCCCCTAAATAGTGAGTTGTTTATTATAACAAACTTTATCAAAAAAAGCAATATTTTTTAGAATTTTATTATAACTCATACAAAGAAAAAAATCTCCTACTTTCTTAAATATATGTTAATCTATATCTTTTTCCACTCCACCTCAACCTTTCCATCGTCATACACATATATCCCCTCCACATACTTTTCAAGCATCTCCTCTGTCAGTTTCTCATACCCCAAAAACTCCATCATCTGCTCCACCGGAATATTCTTCTTCAGCAAGATTTCTTTCTCGCCGCTGATCAATTCTTCCAGTTCCTTTTTTCGTCTTTCCAGGCGTTCTTTTTCTTCCTCTAGCTGCTTCTTTTCACTCAGGAACTCCTCTCGGCTCATCTGCCCTTCATGGTACTTCTCATAATTCTGTTGGTTCTGAGCCTTAATCTGCTCTTGGCGTTTTTCACAGTCAGCATTTTCAGCCTTGTATGCTTCGATATTATCTTCATGCTGTTTTCTCATGGATTGCTGCATCTGTTCTTGACTGATATTCTGACGTAAGTAAGCCTTTATTTCTGCCAGTACGATATGCTCCAGCATTTTGTTATCCGCTTTCCCGGCGAAACATCCTGTATCTTCTTTTCCTTTACTGTAAGCACAGCTATAAAGAATATGACCATGAATCGGACTGCTTGAAGTCAGGCTTCTGCGACAATTCCCGCATTTTACATAGCCACCTAATAGTGTTGTTTCCCTGTCAAATTTGCTTTTCTTGGTGTATCTGATCTGAAGGGACTGTGCTTTTTCAAAAACTTCTTTTGATACAATCGGCTCGTGATGATTTTCCATCACTTTCCACTGATTTCTCGGTACCGGTACTTCTTTCCCAGTTCCGGGATCTGGAATCTTTGTTTTTCCATAGACCATACAGCCTATATAAGTTTTATCATCCACAATCTTCCGTATCATATCACTCGTCCACTGCAGTCCTCTTGATGCAGCTTTCTTGCTGTCTGATTTCTGTCGTCTACTCATAGACTGCAAGGGAGTCAGTACCCCCTCTTCATTAAACAACCGACAAATCTCCATCTTTGAATATCGCTGATTGGTCAGTTCAAATACTCTGCGAATCACTTCCGCTTCGTCCTCTACAATCACCAGTTCTTTCTTATTTTCTGGATTGATTCGATACCCATAAGGTGCAGAACCACAACAATACTCACCTTTTCCCCGTCTGGTGTTGACTGCTGCCTTTACCTTTATAGACTGATCTTTCACATAGAAGTCTGCGATCAATCCTTTAAACTGTACTTCGATGTCTGAACTCTTTCCTTTATAATCTTTAGAATCATATCGGTCTGAGATAGAAATGAATCGTACTCCCAGGAATGGAAAAATCTGCTCCAGATAAGTTCCCATCTCAATATAGTTTCTGGCAAAACGTGAAAAATCTTTTACCACAATGCACTGCACTTTATTCTCTCTGGCAAGCTCCAAAACCTGTTTAATTGCCGGACGCTCCATACTAGAACCAGAATATCCATCGTCGTAGAACTCCTGAAATGGCATAGAAGCCAGTTCCGGAATATTGGAAATATAATCTTTTACCAGTTTTCTCTGATTGATAATGCTGTTGCTTTCTCCCTCTGAATCATCTTCCATAGAAAGACGGTAATATCCAATAATCAGTTTCTGATTACTCATATTCTACCGCCCCCTTAAACCCGAAGTTGATTTCCAGTCTGTTATCACCATATAGATACATACTTTCAATCAGGCTCTCCGCAAGTTCCGCATTGATTCTGGTTGTCCCATCCAGTTCCAACAGACTTCGTAAAAATCTGGCTTCTTTTTTCTGCTGTTTTTCCAGTTTACGTATAGTCTGCTCCAGAGACTTCTTCCTCTCTTCACAGAACACTTTCCAGTTATTACGGTCATCTTTCATTTCTATATAGGCTTCTTTGGAAAGTTCGCCCTCTTTATATTGCATAAATGCCTGTGCCAGTTTTTCTGAACGTCTTTCCATATCTGCATCCAGTTTCCTGATCTCTGCTTGAATTTCTTTGATTTTGGTAAGAAATACTGCACTGCTTATAGCAGACATATCCTTTTTCCGTAAGTCAGATAACTGAAACTGTCTGGTCAGCTCTGAACGGACAATTTTCTGCAGCTTCTCTTCGGAAATAGATTTGTGACTACATTTTCTTTCATCCCGATACCAGGCAGCATTGCAAAAGTAATACACATTGCCTCTGTATCTACGTGTACACATTTTTCGCTTACAATCTCCACAATACAATACATTGTAAAATGCTCTTTCATCCTCTTCCCATCCTACTGTAGTTTTTGTTGCTTTCTGTTGTGCTACTTTTAACCTGACCTGTGCTTTGTCAAACAGTTCTCTGCTGATAATCGGCTCATGAGCATTTGGCGTAATAATCCACTGACTCTGGTCCAGTATGTCACACCATTTTTCACCTCTTTGAAATCTGGATTCGTATTTTCTCTGAACCAGATCACCATAATAATTATTTCGATTTAAAACCGCACGTATCGAAGAATTTCCCCACTGATGAAGATTCTCTCCATCCTGACAGTACACATGATGATATTGGTTATAGTCCGAAATCCGATGTACCCTATCCTCAAACAGCCTGTCAATAATGCTCTGTATGCCATCTCCCGAAGCATATTCTTCAAAAATCCTGCGGACAATCTTTGCAGCTTCCGGTTCCACAATCAACTTACAAATTCCATTTATCTTTTCCACACAATATCCGTATGGAGCTGTAGATCCCACATATTCACCGTTTTTTTGTGCAATACGTTTCGCCGCCCGTTCTTTTGCGGAAATGTCTTTTGCATAAGCATCATTCACCAAATTCTTGATATTCATGGATAATTCCTGATTCTTAGCACCCGGTGCAAATGAATCATAGTTGTCACATACAGAAATAAATCGCACTTTCATAAAAGGAAGAATCTTTTCCAGATAGTTACCAGTTTCAATGTAATTTCTTCCAAATCGTGAGAAATCCTTTACCAGAATACAGTTTATTTTACCTGCCCTGACATTATTCATCATCCGTTCAAATCCCGGTCTGTCAAAATTTGTTCCGGTTTTTCCCAAATCAGAATAAATATCATATACAGCAATCTCATACTCTTTGTCCGGATTTTCATTATGCTTCTGAATGAATTCTTTTATCAGCGTAACCTGTGTTTCAATAGATTCTGACTTTTTTTCATCATTGTCTACGGATAATCTGGCATAAATTGCAGCCATACATACCGGAATACCAGGAATCTTCTTCTCTGTGTTTTTCTTATATCTTTTTGCTGTTCTTGCCATTTATCCCACCTCTTTCCTGCACTCTGTCCTGTGTTCCGCATAAAACCGTCTTATGACTTTCATCTTCTCAATCATATCCTGATAGCGGATGTGAATTTTAATTTGCTTGTTTTCATAAATATAGATTTTATCTACGGTCAGTGCCAGCAATGTGCGATCCAATTCTTTGATTTCCAGTGATTTCTTCCAGTCCTCCAACTGAACAGTTGCAGACACTCCACCCTCAAACATTTGCTTTACCAGTTTTTTCTGGTTTTCAATCATCTGCTCCAGTTCTTCACATTTTCTTCCGTAACTTTCCCGAAAATCATCGAACTCCTCTTTGCTGATCAATCCCTCTTTCAAGTCATCACCCAAAGATGCTTTCAGGCTGTAATAACGGTTATATTCTTCCTGCAACTTACTAATCTGCGTATCATAACCGATTACCTGATCGTAACTGACTTTCATTTCACAAAGTTCTTCCATAATCATCTGATAGTCTACGAAAAGTGCCGTATATGCCTGAATCTCTTTCAATACAATCCTTTTCAGCACCTCTTCCGGAATACTGTGTCTGGTGCAATCTCCACCTTTATTTTTTGTCTGGCAAATATAAAAGGCTTTTTTCTTTCCCTTATACTGATTTACCCTGCGTATCATCGGTGTATGGCAATCTCCGCAAAATACAAAACCTGAAAAAAAGTTTGCACTGTCCGATGTTTTCGATGCCCTGCCATCATACTGAAGTAGCTTCTGCACCACATCAAAATCATTCTGCCTGATTATTGCCGGATGCGTATTTTCTACTTTCACCCACTCTGATTCTGGCTTATCCAGACGTTGCTTTACCTTATAGCTGATTCGTTCCTGCTTGCCTTGCACCATGTTTCCAATGTAAACCTCGTTGGTCAGAATCCTTTTAATCTGCACTGCCGACCATTTCGGTGTGTCTGAGCTGTGAAATCCAGAATTGTAATTCTCGCCATTTGCCTTTTTATATTCTTTTGGCGACTGCACATGACGTACATTCAGTTTTTCTGCGATTGCTCCAAGACTGAATCCATCAATTTTCCACGAAAATATTTTTCTTACAATATCTGATGCATAAGAATCAATCACCAGACAATTCTTATTCTCTGGATCTTTGCAGTAACCATACGGGGCAAACGCTCCAATAAATTCACCTTTTTCACGTTTGATTTTCTGGTGGCTTCGCACTTTACCGGAAATGTCCCGACAATAGCTTTCATTTACGAAATTTTTGATTGGAACTACAAATGACTTCTCTGAAAAATCTGCTGTTTTACTGTCAAACTGGTCTGTAACTGAAATAAAACGCACATTTAAAGCCGGGTAGGTCTTTTCGATCCATCGCCCGGCTTCTATATATTCTCTTCCGAATCTGGATAAGTCTTTTACAATCACGCAATTTACTTTTCCAGCTTCTATATCAGTTGTCATTCGTTTAAACTCAGGTCGATCAAAATTTCCTCCTGAGTATCCGTCATCCACATATATATCAAAGATCTGAATATCCGGCTGGCTTTTTACAAAGCTCCGAAGTAACTCTCTCTGATTTGCAATGCTGTTGCTCTCTGACTTCGCACCGCCCTCTTCCATATCATCTTTCGATAACCGAAGATACAATGCAGCATCGTACATATCTGGCATATTCATTTGCATCTGTTCCATTTTACATCGCTCCCAACTTACTTATTCCATTGAATTTGAAGTCAGAAACCATGTATCACGTTCATTTTCCCTGACTTCACATTAACATAACATCTGTAGCTTCGCAAGATATTTTTTCAAGACTTGCATCTAATACATCAACTCCGTTCTTTTTCTTAGATAATCACTGATCGCATCTGTAGCATCCATTTCTCCTGTCATTTCCACGACTACCACATACCCTTCATTCATGTGAGCATACGGCTGATCGCCAGATTTATCCAGAAAAGTTTCCACTTTTTCAGAAATAGCTTTATCCATATCAGGAATTAAATCTTCAATGTCCTTTAACTGCTCCAGATCAACACTGGAGTCTATTACTGACTGATTCACCATGATGCTCACCTCTTTTCCAACATATTCTTTGTATCAGTTGTCCTATACCTGCAATTTTCTCAATTGCATCACCTTACCTTTTCGTATTTTGTTCTCACAGTTTATCTATTGTTATAGCATTGCATATTCCGTTCGGCGTGTTGGCTTCCATTCGTATAATCTGCTGTCAGCGTTACTGCCAACCTCTATCAGAATATTTCTGAATGCTGGTAGCTTCTTCGCAAACTTACCAGCCGTTTCCGGAGTATCTTTGACGCTCGCCCGTAAAATCCTTTACAGGGTTATGGCATCTGTGGAATCAGATTATACAGCTCATGTAATTTTCAAGGTACAAAAGAGAGTTTTTTGAATATCCTTTCACTTATTACAGCCTAGAAACACCAAAATGTTGTTCTCTTCAAAAAAATCCTCTCACTAATAAAGCCTGACAGAAGGATTTTACAACCTCATTTTGCAATAATTTGCAAATAGTATTTATCCTCATCTGTACATTCGCTTTCATGCGAATCTTTATCGTACTGCCATTTTAATTCGCATTCATGCGAATGTCAAGTGTTTTATTCGCTTCAATGCGAATCTTTCTGTTTACATTCACTGTTTTTGATAGTAAAATGGATTTATCAAAAAGAAAGTGGGAAATCTGATATGACAATCGGTGATAAAATAAAAAAAATCCGGACATTCCGGAATATGACACAGGCAGAACTTGGTGCTGCTCTCGGTTGGGGTGATAAAGGAGCAAACCGTCTTGCCCAATACGAAACAAATTACCGGGTTCCTCGCAAAGATCTGGTAACTGAAATGACTAAGATTCTGGATGTAAATCCACTGGCACTACATGAGCCTACGACTATGGATGCTTCTGAACTTATGGAAATCCTGTTCTGGATTGATGAATTTAACCCGGCAGCTATCAATCTCTTTCAATTAGAAACTTATCCGGGTGAAAAATGCAATTCTAATGAGGATACTGCTGTCCGTTATCATGATTCTGATAGCTGGCCAGCTCATCCACCTGTCGGCATGTGGTTTAATTATGGGGTTCTCAATGATTTTATGAAAGAGTGGGTTCTCAGAAAGAAAGAATTAAAATCTGGCGAAATTACCAGAAATGAATATTTTGAATGGAAAATCAACTGGCCGCAGACCTGTGATGGGTGTGGGAAATTTGAGCCAAAAAGGCAGTGGCGATCTGTTAATGCTGAACTTAGTGAAACTTAGCAAAACTTAAATTTATTATGTTTTTTCTCGTTAGTCAAAGAGAAGGCACTGTAAAACCAATAATTCAGTGGTTTTCAGTGCCTTTTTTCATATTGCTCTATTGAATTTTCCTCATCCAGCCTATATAAGTGAAACTTAGCGAAACTTAAATTATGCCCAATATGGAATATACTTTTTATATCTTGGTGCAGTATCTGGATCCATTACTTTAATATAGCCTCCGTCAACAGCACTGGTAAGAAGTCGAGATGCTTTAGCTTTCTCTTTTTCTCCTAATCCAAATATTTTTCGAATATCTGAGTTAGAAATCCCCTCAAAATTGACATATGCCAGACATGCCTGCATATAACAAGTACGCATCCGATCTTCTTTCGTGGTTAATTCAAACGGTACTTTCGCAAACAATATTGCTTTTGTAAATTGATTGTTTTGATTTTCAATCCTCGGTGCAAGTAATTCATTTTTGCCGGTTGCTTCAACAATCTTATCATATCCACTGCCACGTTCCTCACAGATACCACATTTATGCATAAATCCGGCAATATTTTCATTTCTGGACACCGGCACCGAATCTACAATTCTTTCAATTGCTACCAGTGGTGCACCAGCATTTGAAAATTCAATTCGATTTTTAAACACTTCTACCATCGGATTTGTACCTCTTTGCTGCAGATCCTGATGTATCATAGCATTTGCCAACAACTCACGGATAGCAATTTCCGGAAAACTGACAACAGATTTCCTTGTTGCTTCTACAATAACCTCTTCCTGCGGAATAATTGTCATAATATACTGCACGATTTCTTCATGCGAAAATGCATAGCCCGCACAGAACTCTTTTTCTCTGATAGCATCCAGTCTGGAATTCTCCTTATACCATATCACCCTCACAGTTCTTCTATGCAAAGATTCAAATTTCTTCAAATCCTTTGCGATCATCAATGCTCCCATATTCGTGATATCCCATGTACCAGCATCATTTCTCTTTATGAACTTTTCATGCTGTAAATCTTCCAATACTTTATCCCGATTTCTCGGAATTGGCATTTCCAGTTTATCATAATACTTTGAGTAATCCAATAATAACACCATTTCATCTTCATCTAAATTTCCCATCGCAATTCGAAGTTCATATGGTGTAGAATCGAATGTTCTCCATAATTCTCTTTCTTTGTCAGGATACTCTTTTAAATTCTTTTTGTTCGTTCCAATTCTTATAAATTCCCCACCAGCGAACTGTACCGGCTGTTTTTCTGCACAAGGAATCTCCATCAGCACAACCATTCCTTCATCCATCGGGACCTCAAAAAATCGGAAATTAATTCTTGGTGAAAGCATTCTGGAAAGCCATGCTTCCAATTCCTCATTTCCCTTTTTCATTTTACGATATTGAAATTCAGTTCCAACAATTTTATGCGTTGCATCATCTACACCCCAAACCAAATATGCTTTAGGTCGTTCGCATAGTGCTGCTGAATTACTTAATGCCGAAATATATTCACCAATCATTTGAGGTTGCTTATTGTTACATTTAAATTCTACCCACTCAGTCTCGTTCGGAAGCTTTACAAGCTCCCGAACAAGACTCTGCAGATACTCTACTGATCGTATTGCCATAATGGCAAGTTACAAGGTGATTTTCCACGTGTAAAACACAAGCCCTCCACCTACAATTTGTAAGCGAAGGGCTTGTATTATTTCATGATTGATCTAACTTTCAAATCAGATATTCAGCAGATCGCTGAATACTTTCAGTGCTCCATCTGTCTCATGTGCAAGAACACGTTTTGCAAGAACTTTACCAAGCTGAACACCTTCCTGGTCAAAGCTGTTCAGGTTCCACAGGAATCCCTGGAACATTACTTTGTTTTCAAAGTGTGCAAGGAGTGCACCAAGGCTTGCAGGATTTACCTGATCACCAATGATGATGCTTGACGGACGTCCACCTTCAAAGTTCTTATTGCTGTTTTCATCAGATTTACCACATGCAAATGCAACGATCTGAGCTGCAACGTTAGCGCAGAGTTTCTGCTGGCTTGTGCTGTCCTGGATCACTACATCTGTGCCCATCTGGTTATTTCTGTATCCGATGAACTGAAGCGGTACGATATCAGTTCCCTGATGAAGAAGCTGATAGAAGGAATGCTGTCCGTTTGTTCCTGGTTCTCCAAAGATTACCGGTCCTGTTACATAATTTACAGGATCACCGAAACGGTTTACAGATTTTCCGTTAGATTCCATATCAAGCTGCTGCAGATGTGCAGGGAAGCGGCTGAGTGCCTGTGAATATGGAAGAACTGCTGTGCTTGGATATCCAAGGATGTTTCTTTCATATACGCCGATCAGCGCATCCAGCATAGCCGGGTTCTGCATAACATCTTCGTTTTTAGCAAGTTTATCTTCTTCTGCTGCACCTTCAAGGAATTCTGCAAATACTTCCGGTCCGAATGCCAGAGATAATACAGCACCGCCAACTGCAGATGTGGAAGAATAACGTCCACCGATATAATCATCCATGAAAAATGCTGCAAGATAATCATCACTCTTAGCAAGTGGAGAAGTCTCACTTGTAACAGCGATCATATGCTTGGAAGCATCCAGTCCTGCATTTTTAAGAGCATCTTTTACGAAGGATTCATTTGTCAGTGTTTCAAGAGTTGTACCTGATTTAGATACCAGTACGAAAATGGAATGTGCAACATCAATAGAATTCAGGACTGCTGCTGCATCATCAGGATCTACATTGCTGATGAATCTGGCTTCCATTTTAAATTTGTCATTTTTCTTTGCCCAGTTCTCAAGTGCAAGGTACATTGCACGCGGACCAAGGTCACTTCCGCCGATACCGATCTGAACAACAGTTGTGAATTTTTCTCCTGCTGCGTTTGTAATCTCACCTGCATGTACTTTATTGGCAAAGTCAGCAATCTTCTGCTGCTGTTCTACATAGAAAGCACGTTTGTCAACGCCGTCAGCTGTAACAGTATCACCAAGCTGGCCACGTGTCAGCTGATAAAGAACGAGACGTTTCTCACCTGTATTGATCATTTCGCCATTGTAGAGAGCTGCGTATTTTTCAGTAAGCTGTGCTTCTTTTGCAAGCTTTTTGAGACCTTCAAGTACGTCGTCATCTACCTGTTTTGCAGCATAGTTATATGCAAGACCAGCAGCCATCGGTACGCTGTATTTTTTAACACGTTCTGCACCATTTTCTCCGGTCATAGCTTCTACAAGGTTTACTTTCTTTACATTTGAAAGTTCTTTGAAAGATTCAAGAGTATCCAGGTTGTTCCAGGTACTCATAATAAGATTCCTCCTTAAAATTAGATGTTCCCGCTGTTTTCAGGATTCGTTTCAATCTCTTTGATTATAATATCAAATGAAGGTAAATTCAAGTCTGCAAACGGAGGTGTGGATATTCTCTCTATAAAATCAACGCCCTTTTTCCCTCATCTGGATCGTACACCTTAAAAAAAATTACAGAGAAAGCTCCTACAATGCCATTCAACACTATAGGAACCTTCTCTGTAATTTTTTTTATTCTATTCTGTCGTTTGCCCTTTCACCAGACAAACATCCTTCAAAATAATATCTTCATGTAATTTTGCACCATTTATTTTCTTTAATAATACATCTACCAATGTATCTGCCAATTCTTTTATTGGCTGTGAAACATAAGTCATTGACGGATAACTTATCTTTGCAATCAGCGTTCCATCATATCCTACTGCTTTAAATTCATCAGGAATACACATTCCCCTCTCACCTGCACATTTTAACGCATTCATAATGATCAAATCTTCCGAAAACATTGCATCCATTTCCGGATATTCATCAAAAAGTTTATTCATTTGCTGATGATATTCTTCTGTTCTTTGTTTTGTATTCCAGATATAATCGATACATTTTACACCATTTTTCTTCAATGTTTCTGAAAAAACCCTATGACGATTAATAGAAGGAGATTTATCTGTTACAACAGCCGTTACATTTAAAACGCATTTGCAGTCATTCTTTATAATTTCATTTGCAGCCAGCAAACCACCCTTATTATGGTCAGAATAGATGGTTGGAATCTCTTCCGCAACTCGATAATCAAATGCCACAATAGGAAGATCCAGATTCTGATATTCGGACTCTGCTAACATATGCGTTCCAAGAATAATACCATCTACCATATTTTCTCTCATCATTTTTATATAATCTCTTTCTTTATCTTCCGTATCTCCGGTATTACATAAAAAAAGTTTATAATGATGTTTATAAAGTTTTTTTTCGATGTATTTCGTTATTTCCGCCCAAAAAGGATGCGAGCTGTCAGGCACGATCAGACTAATATAATAAGATTTTTGTCTAAAAAGGTTTCTAGCAATCTGATTTGGGACATAATCAAGCTGATCAATTGCTTTATATACACTTTCGTATGTATCCTGTGATATATACCCTTTATTATTCAATACTCTTGAAACAGTTGTTACAGAAACTCCAGCCAGTTTGGCCACATCTTTAATATTTGCCATTCAATCCTCCGCGATTTTACAGATTCGCTTGTTTCTTTATATTATAACTATTTATTCATGTATTTCGCAAGCCAAACTCTACTTTTGCACACAAAATCTTCAAAATGCTCTAGTCAACCTCTTATTCTGTTTCTGCTCGGATCAATAATACCCTATTTTCCAACAATTTCTTTGAGAACACCCTGAACAACAGCTTTTACAAGTTCATCCTGGGATGGCTGGTCTAATACACCTTTTCCATTGCTTGAGAAAAGTATCATCTTCTTCATGGTTTCCTGTTTAACAGCCTCAACTGCCGCCGGAATCAAATCAATGATACCTTTATTCATACTTTCAAATTTGCGGAATTCAGCCTCTACTGCTGCCACATTGATATCCGTAAAAATATTGATCTTGCTTATACCTTCCTGAATCGCACGTTTGAAGTCGTTGTCTGTAAGTCCGGAACCGCCATGCAGAACAAGCGGTACATCTACTGTATGAGCAATGGTATTAATTCTCTCAAAATCAAGCTTTGGAGGCAACTTATATGCCCCGTGGGCAGTTCCTACTGCAATTGCAAGAGCATCCACACCTGTTTTGTCAACAAAGTCTTTTGCCATCCTCGGATCTGTATAGAAATCAGCCGGATTGATATGGGCGCTTCCCTCTGCAGAATCCGGGTTGTCACCTACATGTCCGAGTTCGCCCTCGATGGTTGCTCCATAAGAATGCGCGATGTCTGCCATTTCTTTAACTTTTCTTACATTATCTTCATAAGAATCTGTAGAGCAGTCATACATAATGGATGAGAATCCAAGTTCCAGAGCTTTCAGGCATGTTTCTTTCTTAAGGCCATGATCCAGATGAATAACTACCGGAACATTTGCTTTCTTAGCCATAGGAATAAGATAATAGGAAACCTCTTCCAGTGGTCCGTATGGAAGAAGTACTTCCGCAGTTCCCATGATAACCGGTGACTGAGAATTTTCTGCTGCTGCAATGATTCCTCGCGCCAGTTCCAGGTTTACCGCATTAAATAGTCCTACTGCATATTTTCCCTTTTTTGCCGGATAAAGCACATCATTCATATTAACTAACATTTTTTCTACCTCTTACTTTCTTTTTTCCCAACCTGCGGCAATCTTCTTCTGTACTTCATCAAGTGGAATGATTCCACTGAGCGCATCATAGGTCTGTACACAGAGCGCTCCGGTCGCTGTTGCAAGATGAAGAGCATCCTCCCAGCTTTTGCCTTCCAGGATAGCACTTAAGAATGCAGCAATCGTCGTATCTCCGGCGCCTGTTCCAGATGCGACTTTGTCTTTTTCTACGAAATAACTCTTCTCAAAAGCTTCTTTGACTGCCCATGTCTCCGCAATCTCTTCTCCGATTCCACCACCAATCTTCAGAAGCTGTTCCTTGGCTGCTGTGCGAAAATAGATGCCCGGTGTACCACATTTGATCAGGATAACTTTTGCACCATAGGAGAGAAGCTTATCTGCCAGTGGCCTGATATCTTTTTCAACATCAAGGAAGTTCGTTACATCTGAACCATTTGCCCTTTCGTTCCATTCATGATAACGGTCACGGTCCAGCATAATGCAGAGTTCTTCAACACTCGGCACAAAGAAATCAATGTACGGAATCACAGATTTCAGAACTTCGTTCCAATCCTGGGTACCTGCTTCTGTACTTTCTTCAAACATTGCCATATCAACAGAGATTGCAACTCCCTGTTCATGAACAGCCTTTAAAAGACGAACCAGTTCTTTGCCGCCATCAATATACATCTTCCGCATCAGCGATGGATAGCCAAAATGGAACAGATTTGCTCCTTTTACCTTTTCCAGATCGATATCATCCAGAGTAAATGTATCATTAGCACCTGAGCAGTGAAGGAAGATCCTGTCAATGCCTGCCGGTGCAAGGATTACAGAATAAGAAGTTCCGACTCCTTTTCTTACAATCATGCTCTCCGGAGATGCACCATATTTTTCCAGTTCGTTGAGAACCATCTGACCAAATGCATCATCTCCGACCATTCCCATTAGTTCTACATCTGCGCCAAGACGTTTCATGCCAACACCTGTGTTGGATACCGATCCGCCAAGACTTACTTTGGCCGCATCCATTGCGATTAGTTGCCCCGGTCTGAAAAGGTCTTTGATGTTTTTTTCTTCCTTGCTCTTAAAAGCCGGTGTAATATCCAAACAGATATGTCCGGCTGCAATTGCTTTCTTTATGCTCATGTTCTATCCTCACAGTTATTTCTTACCATACCGATTTTATTCAGTTTCATAAGCATATATATCCACCTTATGCTCTCCTGTCATTTCCTTGCCAAAGGAACCTTCCACCAGATTTCCATCCATTTTTACTGTATAGCTGTCACCATGCCCATGTATCTCAAATACAAATTTTGCATTCTGATATGGAACAGAATCAAGTACTGCTCCCTCAAATTCATCCAAAATACATGGATGTATCTGAATTCCCTGTTCACTATAACGTATTCCAAAAATTCCATTAACAATAAATCCAATAAAACCTGCCGCATGCCATGGCAGGTGCGGCCATCTCCACGCTCTTCCTGTATCAACATCCATTACTTCATGAAAAGATTTATTCAGGAGCACATTTCTCACCTGTGCATAAATAAGCTTTTTCAGAAACTCTTTATTTCCACTTTCACCAGCTGCCTCTGATAACCCAAGCGTCCATGATACCCAGCATGCTCTCCAGAAATGGTTTTTTTCTTTGCGGAACGGATACCAGTTAATTCCAAACTCAGAAAATGCCTCTGGATTACTTTCGATTGTCTTCAAAAACAGATTTCTCTGTCTCTCAGTTGCAATACCAAATCGTGGCCACAAAACCATTTCTGCCCCAGTCGTCTCCCACCAGCCTTTTTCGTATGCTTCACTTCCTATTGGTCCACTTGTAAAGCATTCTTTTTCTTCATTCCAGTATTTTTCCTTTATGGATGCAAGCATTTCCTTCGAACGACTTTCCCAGAACTTAATTCTCTCCGGATAGCATCCTGTCACCTCACATATTCTGGCGACATCCTGATACATCAGGGCAAATGCAATTTCTGTTCCAAGACAGTATCCGCCATTCTCCGGTTCTTCAAAAGCATCCTGCGCAAGACACATGGTTGCATGAACCAGCTGCATTTCTTCATCATAACGTGCATCCGCTTCTTCTGCATATTTTATAATTCCAGGTAACATTTCATACAAAAGCTGGATATCTCCAGTTGTTATATAATGATCCCATGCTGCAATCGCCGGCATGGCAGCACAGTCAACACCATTATTAAATCCATGTTCAGAAATATAGGATAACGACTCCCTGGCTTCATCCGGTGCAAGTAAATTCTGACATCGAAATGCTGCATGGCAGGTATCTCTTACCCAACTTCCAAAACCTTCTCCTTCTCTTTGAAAAACAGCCGCATTCATCAGACCTTCTTGTCCTGGCAAGGCATACTTTTTATTTCTGTTCTGACACATAATATCTGTTGCAAGCGAAAATGCTGCATTTATGACGTTATGCTCTGTATGTAATTTCGGGTAGGCTGAATCTTCCGGTGCGTCCCAACGCTCGGTTCGGTTCTGGATTCTTGTCATGTCTCCCCACGGAGTATCTCTCCAGCAGAATTCTTCCACCGCGCGTACAGGTGATAAAACTATTTTTCCACCACGCAGTGCCCATGCTGCAGGTTCTCCATAAATACGATCTTCTACACATTTCTCATATATTGTGTAAGATTCAGATTTAAACAACGGCTGTCCTTTTTCTTCCTGTTCGATCAGCCTTCTGTTTTCTTCTTCATATCTCGTAGATCTTAAACCCCATATATTCAGACAAATGACAGAGGCTGTTTTTCCATTCGTATGGATTTCAAAATACGGGTCCGCATTATATTGCAGATAAAATGATGGATTATTGATATTTTCCACCTGCTCACTTCGAATCTTATAATCTTCTTTTTTCGGTCCATTATCCTGTACTATGAGCATTGCATTCTTTCTGTCTGCATATAATTCCTGAATTGCCATGTCCCTGTAGAAATGCAGATACAGTCTTCCTTTTTCCGTTGGAATTTTCATTTTATATCCCTGACAGTTCAGTGTCTGATCTAATGCCTTCCAGACCCACTTCACTCCACACAGCTCAAACTCAATTTCCGGTTCCTGTCCGACAAACATCTCCAGTTCTACCTCACAGGCCTTTGTCTGAATATCAGATAAAATATTTTCAGGTGCCAGAAGTCGGACTTCCGGCCATACGTCTGGTCCCTGACGAAATCTCATGAGAAATTCAAACTTTTTATCAATATGCTCATTATGCCACTGTCTAACCCACACTCGCAGATTATCCATCTGTGCAGCTGGCTTTATCTGTTCTCCTGAAAAAACGGATGGAATACTGATTGCATTAGATGATGCAACACCTTCACACGTTTTTTTCGCAGTCTGACCTAGAATCCAGATTTTTCCATCTTCTTCAAATTCTATTTGTTTTTCGACATCTCCAATCCATTTATCTGATTTCCGGCAGTTGATTTCAATTTCTTCTAACTCATTCTCCTCGGATTTCCAGTGCAGCAGATCCTTGCTTACAAGTCTCATAGCTGTTTGATTTTCTTCATTTCCTGTCAGTGAACATGGATCGGTTACACAATCTAAAACCCACTGTTCTCCTGCTTTTTTTACACTGTTCAGTTCCCGGATACATCCGGTTGGCGGCATATAATGAATGACAGACTTAGACAGTTCTCTTCTTCTCTGTTTTTCCGGATCATCAGAAAGTTCTATTGCATTGATCCATCTGCTCGCCGGACCTTCTGCCTGAATATCGTCCCCGAAAAAATCTTTCAGGGGATATGCCATCCAATAGTCCACTCTTGTCTTAGATACTTTCATCTGAATAGTTTCTTTTTTTCCAGTACTGTCTGAAATAGTTATAATACATGGATCTGCATTCTCTTCATAAGGAATGCGCAACCAGTTTTCTTCGTGCTTTTTCAGAAAATGCTTTTTCATTTCTGTCTCTGTTCCTTTCTGTTAGCAATCTTCTTTATTCCACTACGTCAATCTTTTTACTTCTGTAAACTTCTTTCAACAGCTCCAGCTGTTTTTCATCAGGTGCTTCAAACATCTGCTGATTCACTCCGACATGTTTTGCTTTTTCAACTCCAAAATCATGATACGGCAAAAATTCCACACTCTTGATGTTTCTTCCAAGAGCTGCAAAAAAATCTGCTGTTGCAACAGCATTTTCTATCTCATCATTGATTCCTTTTATAATTGGAAGCCTGATCATGATCGGTCTGTAATTCACCAGTTTTTTCAGATTCTCTTTGATCAGGGTATTTTCTGTTCCTGTATATTCTTTATGTTTTTCATTGTCAAACATCTTAAAATCTACAAGAAACAGATCTGCACATTCTGTCATTCTGTGTATCACTTTCCAAGGAAAAGCAAGTGCTGTTTCAAAAGCAACTGAAATATGCTCTTTCTGAAGTCTGTTGCACAAATCATATAGAATCTCTGCCTGCATCATTGGTTCTCCACCGGAAAAAGTAACACCACCTTCTGAAATTTCATAGAGTCTTCTGTCTCTGAGCAAAAGTTCCGATAATTCTTCAGCAGAATAATAACTTCCTACGATTTCCAATGCTTCTGTGCAGCAAATTTCCACACACTTTCCACACACAGTACAAAGAGTTCTTTCATAAATATGCTGCCCGTTTTGTATCTGTTGTGCTCCTGAGGGACAGATTTCAATACACTGACCACAGCCAATACATTTATTTTCCGTATAACTCAGTATACTTTCCTTTTTCCATGTCTCCGGGTTGTGACACCATTTGCACCGCAAATTACATCCCTGTAAAAATACAGTTGTCCGTATTCCCGGTCCGTCATGCAGAGAAAAGTTCTGTATCTGACTTACCAGTAATTTTTGCTTCATTTTACCGCTTACCTCTGTGTACGCTGAATTACCTCATTCTGCATTTCCGCAGTCAATGTATGGAAATATGCACTGTATCCACACACTCTTACTACAATATTTTTATGTGTTTCCGGATTTTTCTGTGCCTCTAAAAGTGCATTCCTGCTGATAACATTAAAATCCATAATGCTTCCGCCATTTTCACAGAAGGCCCGCATCACACTTGCAAACAATGACGGCTGCGGAGTTTTATACATCAGTGGAATGTCCATATAAATAACTGCCCCACCCGGATATTTCGTGTAATCCATTGTTTTTATTGCATCAAGTAATGCTGCAATATTGATGTTTTCTGTACTTTCACTTGGGTTAACGCCTCGTGAGAGAGCACTTTCACTTTTTCGTCCATCGGCCGTTGCAATCGTTACATTTTTAAACCAGTTATAAGAATAAAAAGCAAATAATGACGGCTCAAATTTTCCGCCTCTGTAATTTGCCTGTCCTCCAAGACATTCAGCCAGATCATCCATAACCTTTTTTCCAAATTCTGTAGCATCTTTATCCTTGCAGAATTTTGGGACTTTATGAAGCAAATATTGTCGAAGGATCTCATCATCTCTGAAGTCTTCTTTCATCGCTTTAAGCAGGTGACCAAATGTCGTAATCTTATCTTCATATACTGCCTTCTTTATCGCATATAACGAATCAATTACTGTCCCTGCACCCGCAGCAGCAAAATTATCTGTATTATAGACAGCACCGCCTTCTGAGACATCTTTTGCCGTCTCAGTACATGATGGCATAGTTGCAGAAAAGAACAACGACGGATTTATTATTTTCCACCATGAACCATATTCGTTATATTTTTTCACAAAGAAATTCAGTTCATTTCTATAATTTTCAATTACAATATGATAGAATTCTTCAAAATCGCTCGCATTCGCAGCTGGAATAAATTTAAATCCATCCCTTTTAAATACGTCATTCCAGTACTCTGGATATAAGGATCCATTTAACATCTGCACAAGATTAAGATAGGTATATGCTCTGCTGTTGACTTCATTAGAAAGACAGATTTCCTGGCAGCCACCTGCGACATAAAGTCGACAGTCTTCCAGACTTTTTCCCTGCTTCTGATTTGCTGGAATTATCACATCATCATTAAAGACAGACAGCACATTCAGACCCATTCCTGCCAATTCACCAACCTGCATCAGAAATTCATCCGGATGCTTTGCCGATATTCTCACCTGTAGTTTCGGATTTGCAAAATGATATTTTTTATAACTGTTTATGATCATCCTGCTTATGTCATTATAAACAATATTGCCATTTTTATCACATCCGCCTATAATAATATCTGCATTTGTGCCCCCTGGCAGGTCTGCTTCAAGATCCCATCTTGCATCTGTCATTGATACAAAACAGTCAACCAGTTCCTGCGCCTCATCCGGCGTTATTCGATTATTTTTCAAATCTCTTTCATAATAACTAATCAGGATTCTGTCCAAATGGCCAATCACAGCAAATCCAAGACCATCTAACGCATTGCACATCTCACGCGTAAACCAGATTGCACACATTGCTTCATAAAATGTTTCTGCCGGTTCAGATGGAATTCGGCGTGCCGTAACAGCAATCATTTTAAGTGCCTTTACATGTTCCTCATCGTGTTCTGTTTTCAGCATTTCCTCCGCTTTTTCTGCAAATCTTTCAGAAATTTTTTGCAGACTTCGGCATACATCGACCATACATTTTAAAAAATCCTGCTGATGATCTGTAAGATTTTTCTCTTCCAGACGCATCATTGCATGTCTGATTATTCCTGATAGACCATATTTCAACACAGTTTCACAATTTGCATAGTGATGCGCCGCATCCATAAACTGTGGTCCGTTCATGACACCATATTTTCCGTAGTATCCACTCCATTCTCCATATTCATCTACAAAATCTGGGTATTGCTTCATTAGCCAACATCCAATGCCTGGCTGTGGCGGGAACGATGCCGTAACACTGTTCTGTTCTCTTCCTGTATCAATTTCTGCATAAAACGGACTGGATGGAAAAAGAATCACTTCAGCATCCCTGGCTGCAATTCTGTAGATCCATGTTTTTTTCTGAAAAGAGCTTGCCTTTGGATTTTCTTTCTGGAGGCGGTCCAGTTCTTCTTCCATTCTGGAAACATCGGTTGGATAATTAGAATATACCTCTTTGGTCTCTTTAAAATATTCTTCTTTATTGAATCGATAACCTGCCATCATGCGTTCCTCCTGAGTTGCCTTAAAAATTTAAAACTACCTTCAATGCAGTTCTGTCTTTTACTGCCTGAAATCCTTTTTCATAATCATCTATTGAAAATCTATGTGTCACAAATAAATCGATGTCTATTTTCCCATCCATAATCGCATCACAAACCGGCTTATGTACTTCTGCTTCTACCTCAGGCACCGGCCACTGCACATACTGAATATTGAAATTCCTGAGTTCCGGTAATGGTACATTCAGATTTTCTCCGCTTTTTAAGCCATATACAGCAATTGTCCCTGTCTCTTTAATATAGTCCAGACACTGCGTGATTGTCTGATTTGATCCAATCGTATCTATACAGATATCGGACTTTCTGTCAAACAGATCAGAAGCTTTTTTCTTTTCTTCTTCGTCTTTGTTAAGAAATGTACCTGCTGCTCCCAGTTTTTCTGCTGTTTCCAGCTTGTCTCTGTGATTTCCCAGGACATAAATCTCCTGAATTCCCATCAGTTTTGCACAGCTTAGAAAAGCAAGCGCAACCGGTCCGTCTCCGAGTATGACCATCTTCTTTTTATCTTCAACGCCGATTCTTTTTAATGCACTGTATGTTTCCTTTAAAGTTATCAGCATAGAAGCAGCTTCTGCCTGCATTCCTTCCGGGCACACCTGCTGTGTAATTCCAAGATTAATATCTTTTACATCGGCCTGGTCTGCCATGGCTGCTTTATAATCTTTTACAATTCCATATTCAGCAAATCCGCCCCAAGCGCTGGAAAATTTCTCATTATCCGGTTGTCCTGCCCTGACTACAAGATCTCCCACTTTAAAAGAAGTAACTTTTTTGCCGATTTTAACAACTCTTCCTGCATCTTCGTGTCCTAAAACCGCCGGATATCTCGTTACTTCTCTGACTTTTCCTCCAATAACTCCCAGATCCGTTCCGTTACAGATCATACAGCATTCATTTTTTACCAGTGCTTCATACTCTCCGATCTCCGGAATCGGAAGCTTTTCTTCCAGGTACAGTTTATTGTCTTCTGTTACCACTAAACCTTTCATAACTGATCTCCTTTTTACTATTTAATGCCGGTTGCAGCTACAGACTGCATAAAATATTTCTGGAATGCAAAAAACAGAATCAGAACAGGAATCATTCCAATCACGATAACACCCATGATCAGATTCCATGTCGGCTGTTTGATTACAGATGCGCCACAGATTGAACTTATTCCCAATGTTACTGTCCATTTGCCTTCACTTCTGACGGATAACAACATCCAGATCAGATTATTCCACGCAGAAATAAATGTATAAATTCCTAATGTTGTCATACTTGATTTCGTATTTGGCAGTAAGATCTTCCAGAATATCTGGAAATGATTTGCTCCATCAATTTTTGCTGCTTCATCCAGTTGCTTCGGTATTCCCATATAAAACTGGCGCATAAGAAATGTTCCAAACGGAATGGACCATGCTACCTGCGGAAGTATCATCCCCATATATGTATCCAGCATATTGAGATTTCTACACAGATTATAAGACGGAATCAGTCTTACAGTAATCGGAATCATCATCGTTGACAAATAAAGAATAAAAACAATATTTCTGCCTTTGAACTCAAGTCTGGTAAATACATATGCAGCTAAACTACAGAGGAAAATAGTAAGTGCGGTCACTGCTATCGCAACAATAAATGAATTAAAAAAGCACTTGGGAAAATCCAGCAGCTGCCATGCTTTTGTAAAATTCTCCCATTGCGCTGCTTTCGGCAAAATTCTTCCAACACTTGTTGCAAGATCTGTATCCGATTTCAATGCAGTAGATAATATATAAACAAATGGAAACAGCATGATTACTACAAATGCAGCTATAATTACCCAGATTAAGCTGTCTCCCAGAATTTTATTTCTTAATTTTCTGGTCATAATCTCTTCTCCCTTCTCAATCTTTGTCACTTGTCAACTTTAACTGTACAACCGAAATAATAATCGAAAGAATAAAGATAAATACTGCCATTGTACAGGAATATCCCATTTTCAAAGATGAGAAAGCAGTCTTATATAATGTCAGCCCAGTTAAATACGTACTTGTTCCAGGTCCACCATTTGTCATCGTATAAACAAGATCAAATTCCTGGAAAGTACCGATTACACACATGAGAATAATATATGTAAGAACTGGTTTCAGCTGCGGCAATGTAATATAAACAAATTTATGCCATGCATTTGCACCGTCCAGATCTGCCGCTTCAAAAAATTCCTGCGAAATTTCCAGACGTCCTGCAACAACCATAACCATGTAATATCCTGCCCATCTCCAGATTGTTACGATTGCCATAGAACCCAGTGCAATCTTGCCATCTGTCAGCCAGCCAATTTTTTCGAATCCCAATACACTCAGGAAGTTATTGATAACACCATAATTCGTTCCCATCAGATATCTCCATGCAACACCGGTTGCAACCAGAGAAAGTGCACATGGTAAAAAGAAACTGCCTCTGATAAATTTCGAAATAACTTCACTTTTATTATTTGCAAACAACACAAGTTCACACATAATGATAGAAAAAATGACAATTGGCGGAACATTCATCAGGATATACTTGATCGTGTTGCCCAGACTTGTCCACCAGAGTTTATCTTTCAGCAGATTTTGATAATTCTCTAATCCTGTAAATATCTTACCTTTTAATGGATTCCAGTCATAAAATGACATGTGGATGGAATCTACCATTGGCCAAAATACAAACAATCCCAGCAAAATCAGGGACGGCAACAGAAACAAAACAGCAATCCGCCAGTCTCCTTTTTTACGTTTTACTACTGTTTTTGCGTTACTCACATGAATCCCTCCTAGTTAAATCCAAGGGATGATACAGAGTATTTTCCATATCATCCTTTTATTCTTAGTTACTGAGCAAGTAAACCATTTAACTGATCTGCCATGCTATCCAGCGTACTCTTGATATCAGCATCATTATGCCAGATTTCATCAAAATACTGTCCAATGATCGTCTGCTGGTCTGCAAATGTTTCTGTAAGGTCAATATATCCTGCATATTTCAGTCCTGTATTAAACAATTTCATATCATGGTTTTCGTCAAACATAGATACGGAAAGATCTGCCTGAGACTTTCTTACTGCAATCTGTGGAGATGTATTATCTTCAAGATATAATGCAAGCCCCTCTTCGCTGGTCAGATATTTAATAAACTTTTCTGCTGCTTCCGGGTTTTCACAGCTGCTTGAAATGCCAATACCATTCAGGAAAAGTACTTCTGCCTGTGTACCATCATTTGCACGTGGCGCATTCATTGCTTTCCAGTTTACATCGTCCTGAAGATATGTTGAATTCCAGAGAGCCACACGACACATAGCAATCTGACCCGCATTAAATTTTGTAATCAGTGCATCATAACCGTCTCCCAGTTTTTCTATTGCCGGCACATAACCTTCATCTACAAGACTCTTGACATATTCGAAAGCCGCAACGGTTTCATCTGAATTCCATCCACAGGTTTCATCATCATTCAAGTAGCTTCCACCAGCTTCTGTAATCCATGGATACATAGTATCGATTGCGGAAGACAGATCATTGATAATTGTCGGATATTCGATTCCAAGTTCATCTTTGTGTTCCATTAATGTTTTACATGCATCTGTAAACTCATCCCATGTAAATCCATCTTCCGGAACTTCAATTCCACACTTGTCAAACATATCGACGTTGTAAACCCATCCATAATTTCCTCCGTCCAATGGAAGTGAATACCAGTCACCATCATATGTACAATAGTTTTCTGCAGCATCCCAGAAATCATCAAATTTATATTCTGTATCTGCTTTCAGTGCATCTACATCGAATTTCTGTAATGCCCCGGCATTTGCAAGAATCTGTGTAGTTCCTGTATTACAGTTGATAAGATCCGGAAGGTCACCCGCTGTAGCTTCTGTCAAAATTTTAGTTGCATAATCTGATACTTCTTCAAAATTAATTTCAATATCCGGATTTTCCTTTTCAAAAGCTTCGACAACTTTCTGATATTTATCATAGCTGTCATAGCTCTGCCAGTTTAATGTAATTTTATCCCCGGAATCTCCCTTGGCAGCCATTACATCCACCCCACTACCAACTGGTACCATACATGCTGTTAATGCAAGTGCAATTACCTTTTTCTTCATTTTGTTCTCCCTTCGTATTGTGACTTTTTCCATATGTCAACCGGTTTCATATTGTTTATTTTTTTTAATATATCATTTAATTTTTATTTTGTAAATATGCTTTTTTCATTTCATGCATTATGTATGGTTTTATCAAATTATTTTTGTATATTATTCACAATTTCGCGGTTTTTAAAGAATATAAAAAGCCCCTACAATGCCTTTCGACACCATAGGAGCTTTCTCAGCAATTTCTCTTTATTCTATTTTTTACATTGATTGCCATTATGATTTTCCTTTTTATTTCGTAAGCTAAAATCAGTTCAGAATACTATCCATCTCATGCCAGGCTTCTCCGCCCCACACAGAATCGCCGATCCCATGGTCTTTAAAGCCAAATTTCTTATACATCTCAACCTTATCCGGGAGGCAGGTCAGGATCAGCTTCTTTCTTCCCCTGGCGCGCTCTCTTTCCTTATATTGTTCCATCAGTTTTCTTGCCAGCCCCTGGTGTTGGTACTCTGGGAGCACATCCAGCCCAAGAAGCATAATGTTTACGCCCTCCGGATCATGTAGATTCGCATCTGTAAAAAAGTCATCTGTCAGATGTTCTCTGTCTGTTGCAAGTCCGTTAAGAAAACCTGCAATCTTGCCTGTCTCCCGATCCACAACAACCAGAAAAAGATCCGATGCTTTTTTTATTCGTGACTCCATATGTTCATAAGTACACGCTTCATTTGGCGGAAAACAGATGCTTTCAATCTCTGCAGCCTGTTCAATTTCATCCTTATGAATGTTTCTGAATTCATATTTTTCATGTATTACTTTGCTGTTCTGTTTCATCAATCCCTCTCCTGCTCATGACAGGTCAATACTGTTATGCTGATCACCTGCTACTATTTTAATATCTGTTTTACATTGTAACATATTTTGTCCCTCACCACATGTAAATAATACCAGCCGACTGGATTACTTCCTGATTTACTTCTCTCAAAAGATCCACTATCTGTTTATCTGATAGTCCATTTAGTTCTATGTCTGAAGATTCTTCTTTCATAGTTTCTTCATCTAGTCAAGCATGTCCTTCATCTTATCATATGATCTCTGACGGTCTGCCAGCGCCTCCTCCAATGAAACATTCTGGTATACATCTTTGACCTGCTCTTTCGTCCAGATATCACCCATTTTACCTGTTTCTCTGATAAAGTTGTTTATTTCCTTATCTTTCATGCTTTCCTTCTCCTTTACTTATTCTTTTTTATAAGTATAGTTCTTTTTAATTCTCTTTGTATTCACGATTCGTGAAGTCTTCTTCCATCAATTTTTCCATTTCGACATGATAACGCTGTGCTATCGCATATGCCGTTATAAGATCCGGGAGACGTTCTCCGCTTTCATAATTAGCAATAGTTGTAGAACCATAACCAATGCTCTCCCCCAGTTCTGCCTGAGTCTCATTATGACTGATTCGCAGTCTTCGTATGTTTTCTCCTATTATTTTGTTCCATGTTTTTTTCTGTTTTTCCATAATATAAGCCCTTTCTGCACTTTGTTTTTTCTTACGTGCATAAAAGGACTTGTATTTTTCGCGTACCACCTGTAGAGGAAAGGGGCTGTCTTTCCGACAGCCCCAGTTCAATACTCACAATATTTTCTTAGATAAGATATCGAGGGACAAACGTCCGTGAACCATTATACCTGCAAATTGCTCATTCATCACACTTTCAGATTCCATAAGCACTGAGTATCTCTGCAATATCCGGCATCGGATCATCCGGCATAGAGCAGGTACCTCTCTTCACCTGCGAAATATCTGTAATTATATAAGCTTCAAGAAACTTCTGTCCGATAGCCTGCAGCTGTTCGTCTGAAGTATCTTCCGGTACAAGAATTGTAAGATTACTGTTCTCTAGATTCACCCAGTCAGATTCAATCACATTCGGATCAATTCCTTCCAGACAGATTGTTTCGATCACCGGCAGCATCGTAAATGCTATCAGATTCAAACGCTCAACACCACTACGAATATGGATTTCTTTCATAGCTTCATTTCCGTTAAAAAGATTGAATTTTTAATTACATCTGTGATGTTTTCTCAAACCCATATACCCATTTTCCTCGCAGGAACATAAACAGAAAAATCACGGAGCTGATACTCCAGGTCAATGGGTATGCCCAAAAGATCACACGGATATCCGGGATGATGCGAACTGCAACGGTGATATAGCTTACACGGAACAGGCACCAGTCACAGAGCATAACGATCATCGGAACAGATGCGTGACCGGAACCACGGAGTACTGCTGCAATACAATGAGAAAACGCCAGCAGACAATAGAATAATGCAATTGTTCTTGACTGCATCACGCCATAATGTACAACATCGGGATCTCTGTTAAATGCTGCGATCAGCACCGGTGCGGCAGCATATATGATCACGCCGATCAATTCTGCAATAATGATCGAACAGAGAACCCCAAATCTTGCTCCCTTTTTCGCCCGGTCATACTGTTTTGCGCCAAGATTCTGACTGACAAATGTTGTCAGTGCCATCGTAAAACAGGTCACCGGCAAAAAGGCGAATCCCTCAATCTTAGAATAAGATCCACATCCTGCCATCGCCATTTTTCCAAATGCATTAATATTTGACTGCACAAAAACATTCGCGATCGCGATGACTGAATTCTGAAAACCAGACGGCATACCATTCTGGATAATCTGCTTCAACATAATGCTGTCAAAACGAATTTCCCGCAGTTCCAGGCGGTATTCTTCTTCCACGCGCATCAGATGCACCATACAGAGAATTGCACTGACAAACTGCGAAATAGCAGTTGCGAGCGCTGCTGAACCAACTCCCATGCCAAGACCTGCGATAAAGAAAATATCCAGCACTACATTAACACAGGAAGAAATGATCAGATAAATCAATGGATGTCGTCCATCACCAACCGACTGCAGAACTCCGACAAAAATGTTGTACATTACAACCCCCATAGAACCCGCAAAATACGTACGAAAATACACAATGGATTCCGGAAGAACATCCGCAGGAGTTCCTATCAGCACCAAGATCTTTGGCGCCAGAAACATTCCCAAAACAGTCAGGACCGCACCGGCCGCAAGACCAAATGCAACGGTTGTATGGATTGCCTTTTGCAGGCTGTCTCTTTTTTTGGCACCGTAATATCTGGCAATAACTACACCCGCCCCCATGGCAATACCGTTAATAAAACCTACCATCAAAAAGATCAGATTTCCAGATGAACTGACCGCCGCCAGTGCATTGCTTCCTAAAAAATTTCCCACGATCAGGGAATCCGCAGTATTGTACAACTGCTGAAACAGGTTCCCCAGAAACAATGGAATGGCAAAAAAAATGATCTTTTTAGAGATACTTCCCTCTGTCATTCTCAAACTCTTTTTCATATCTACAATTACTCTTTCCTTTCCGCTCCTCCCTGAAGAATCAATTCCGGCTGGATAATAATATTTTTCTCAACCTTATTTCCCTCAAGAAGTTTTCTTGCAATTTCATAAGAAAGTCCACCAAAGTCCGGTGTCTGTATCGTTGCATCCAGTACACCTTTGTCTACCAGACTCAGCCCTGCACTTTCTCCTTCAAACCCATCCACACCTATCAGATGCACCTTGCCCTCAATCCTGTACTGCTGACAGGCCTGATATGCACCATATGCCATATCGTCATTAAAAGCGAAAACTATATCAGCAGAATCATGCGAGATCAGATAGTCTTTCATCCTGAGCTCTGCCCGATCCCGGAGCCAGTCGCCACAGTAATAAGTGATATCTTCTTCCGGTATTGTACCCTGAACAGAATCCTGAAAACCCTTTAGTCTCTGTTTGGATACCGGGGATTCTTCAACCCCCTGAAAGACCACGATCTTTTTATTCTTTTCATAAAGATTATTCAGAATATATTCTCCTGCAAGCCTGCCAATCTTCTGATCATCTGACTTGATAAGACATGTATAATCCTCTGTCCCTGCACCAACACCTGTCAGAATGACCGGTATCTTCTGAAAAGCCTCCGAAAGAACAGAAGAAAGGCTGTCACTTCCATCAGGAGAGACAATCAGAATATCTATCCCGTACTCCATCAACGTCTCAATATCCTGAATCTGTTTTTCCGGATTTCCAGCTGCATCTCGAAAAATTACATTTATTTTTTTATCCTGGGATACTTTTTCTGTAAATACGTCAACAAAATTATTTAGCCACGGTTCTATTACATTTGGAAGACTAACACCGATCAGATACTGATAACTATCTGTAGATATCTCTTCTTTTTTGCTATACTGTGTACTGATCGTAAGTAAGACTGTTGCTGCCACAACCAGTATCACTGTCCATACTTTCCATATTTTCTTCATAGTTATAATCCGTTTCTGTCAATCTGCAGCATATTTTTACGGAATTCTGAGGGCGACATACCCTGACAGTTTTTAAATGCAGCAGAAAAATAGTGCTGGTTGCTGTACCCTACCTTTTCTGCAATCTGATTAATCGACAATTCCCGATCTTCCATAAGCCGCACTGCCTGACTGATACGAAGCCTTGTAAGAAAATCTTTAAAAGATATCCCCAATTCCTGTTTCATAATCCTGCTATAGCACTCCAAAAAAATACTGCTTTATGTGTCGGTAATAAACAATCATAAAACCTTTTTACTACTGTCATTGGCAAAATTACCAATCCATATTCATGCGGTTTAAATGGACCACGGATCATATCTGCTACATTCCAGATCATTGTCGCTTTCTCTGCTATATTAGTTCCAACTACATCAAATTTATTATTTTCGTCCATTTATTTTTCCTCCATATAAATATGTTCTAATTCTGCTGTTGCCTTTTCTAATTTGTATTTCAATTCTTTTATTTCATTTATCTTGGCGTAATATTTATCTGCAATTATCTTCTGACTTTTTAAGTCAGGCAATGGAATTGTTATTTTTTTCAATCCTTCAACCGGCAGATTTAATAATGTAGCTCCTACTGCTACTCTAGATAAGGCTGCTTTTCCATTTTCACTTTCCAAATATGCTTTCAAAAAGTACGGATTTATCTTATCTTCATCTAACTCAATAACATAAAGATTACCATTCGCTAAAATCTTATTTCCTTCTTTTACGGATGCAATTGCCATTTTTACCGGAGATACATTTTTGGAAATTACGAGACTTCCATTTTTAATACAATATTTCTCGTATTTAGGATTCATTTCTTTCAAATAAGGAAGATCATCACTAATAATACCATCCTTTATATTTGCCAGCATCAAATACTGCATGTTCGTTGGTTCATCAGATACGATTTCATCTAAAATCGTTGCTTTAATCTGTGCTCCTCTTGTTATGTTCTTTATCACAGATTCAAATGCTACACCGTTTTTTATGGGCATCTCTTTTTGAAGATATCTTGACGGATTAAGAGTGTATTCATTTTTTGCCACCTCTTCACCCAAAACTAGCTTTGAGTTATCGTCATCTGTATTCAGCAATTCAATAATTTTAGAAATATTTTCATCACTAAGAACATTCTGTCTTCGTCCAACTGAAACCATCTCCGTTGCATCTATCATTCTTATATTTTTATTATTTCTGCTTAATACCAGTAATGAACAGGCAATTCCAGTATTCGAATACAAATTGGATGGAAGTGCTATCACCGCCTCGACAAATCCTTTTTTTACAAATTTTTCGCGGATTACTGTATTGATTCCTCCGTTCCAAGTCACTCCATTACTCACCGAAACAACCGCTTTTCCATGTTTATTGAGATGATTCATGACATTTATAATAAATACCCAGTCTCCCGCAGCTACTTTCTGTACTTCTGGTATAACATTATATATCACCTCTAATTCCTCGTTGTTTCCAATACTCTCTTTCGCCCTTATCCCCCAAGGATAATCACAGAATATTTTATCAAACATCAGATTGTCATCAATGTTCAGAACTGATTTTTGCTCAATTTTCACCCGATCAGAAATTAATTCCGTTCTGATTTCTGCCACTTCTTTGACCTCAGTTACAAGCTCCACACCATAAAACTGTGATTCTGGATTTCTTTCTATAGCATTCACTAGAAATGTTCCAATTCCACTACAGAAATCTGCTGCCCTATCATTTGAAATTTGAAGTATCTCATTTGCCAACTTTACAACACTCTGTGGGGTTTCGCATTCTCCCATAAATTTATTTCCTTGCAATGGCCACCACAATACTACTGCTAAAAGTGTTTCTTCTGAATATGCTTCTCCGATTTCTATTGCCACATTCCACAAATTTTCAATATTTCCTTTTATGAAACTGACTCTCTCCGGTGAAAAAGTCAGTTCCACATATTCTACTAACTGATATACATCGTTTATCTTATTTTTTAAAGATAAATACGCCACATACGATAAGCAAAAGCCTCCATATACGGATGTATTTCCAAGTTCTCTCATCCTATTTGAAATATTCCAACTAATCTCTTCAACTTTCGAGCCTTCTTTTTCTTTTAACTCTTTAACTGAAATATTCAACCCTGTTTCCTCCTTTGGTTATTCACAATCAATTCTCTTGTATTCACTATAGCATTTGTTTATTTGATTGTCAATAATCAAATTTGGTTTTTCATAACCACAAATATTTTTCTAATATAATTCCCTTTTATTATGACAGTAGATTTTTATTTCCATAGCAGCAATATTTATAAGTCCCAAGAGCAATATAAGATTTATCGGGAAATATTTTCTCACTACATCACCTATTACAGCAATTGATGACACGCTGATAAGCAGAATCCATATAGAATATTTATCCCATGCTTTTCGATACTGCTCTATCTTCCTCAACACAAATATCTCACTACTTATTCCTAGTCCAAGAAAAATAAGAATAGCCATAATTCTCAAAAACCACGACCATCCTGCTGAAAAATACTCTCGCTCACCTAAACTATTTAATTCTGATGGATGGATTAACCACTCTATATATCTATACCAAAACCTCAATGGAACAGTTATGCAAGCAAATAGATCTTTTTGAAATACTGTATTTTTTATTACTGCCAACAAAACCAAGATCATATAAGCTATCATCCAGAATGTTTCCTTTTCTTTCGCTTCATTTTTCAACTTTTTTATTTCACAATCTGTTTTTTTCTTCACAGTCTTTACTTCTTCTTGTGCCTTATTAAACTGGTATTCTATTGTTCTAGCCTTTTTCTCTGCTTCTTTCTGTTTCTTCTGTGCTTCATCTACTGCCTCAACAGATGATTTATTCACCTGTATCTGCAATTTAGAGTTCTGGTCCCGAACGTCTTTTATTTCTTCTTCGAGCAGCTCTTGCTCGCCTCTGCTCTTCAAACCGTTTCTGTTCCTCAAATCGTCGTTGTTCTTCTGAAGTGATTGATTCAGCTTCTGCGTTTCGGACAGTTCGGTTGTCAAATGATGAATTTCGTCGTTTAACTTCCGAATTTCGTCTTGCATTTCGTGATTCTCGAAGAATAGATTCTGTTTTTCCATTTTCAGCTTGTGTGTCCTTTCCTGAAATTCCAGGATAAACTCGTTCATCTTCTGATTTCTTACCTGTAACTTGTCCCTCTCTTCCGTCACTAGCTCCAGTGACGCCGCCTGCTCCTTCGCAAGCTGCTTCCACTTGTCGGTAATATCCGGCAAGCTCTTCATCTGCTCCGTTTGTTCGTTCTGCTTCGGCTCGTACCCTTTCGTAATTTCTATTAAATTCATTCTCCAAACCCTCCTTGCTGATATCAAGATGGAATGTTTTTGACAGATTACTGTCACGTACTTTTTTTCCATCCTGCTTCTGAAATATGATGTGTTTTCGCTTCTCAGTCCAGTTTACGTTCCACCCAAACTGCTTCATTTTTTCTATAAACTTTTCCTTACTGATACAATTTTCCAGTGCTTTTAACACCGCCATTGCACAGTCCGCTACAAAGCTGTCCTTTACCTGCTGTCGGAACAGGTTATATTTATCTTTACTCCATGCAACAACTTCCCCTTTTTCAATCTGGCTTCCATCAAAGTGCTTTCCTTTCTCGGTAACTGTAAGTCCACGTTCCCGGCACATCTGGTTGCTAAGCTGTTTCATACGTTCCAGATCTTTTCTGGTATTATGCAGCTTTCTCCCATCTTCATAACTCACTGAATTGGTAACCAGATGGCAGTGGATATGGTCTTTATCCTTATGCACAGCCACTAAGGTCTGGAATCCACTGAACCATTTTTCTGCAAACTCTTTTCCAAATTCTAATGCCTGATCCGGAGTAATCTGCTCGTCCTTATGCCAGGAAATAATGTTGTGGGCATACATTCTCCCAGTGTCTTTATCCCACATCTTCTTTTCTTCTAGAAAGGTTCTGTACACTAGATCATAATTGATTTCATCGTGGCGGTACGGGCCTGTTACATAAGTAAGCAGCTCACTGGTCTTATCTGGTCGCAGAACATATTCGATACAGTTTCTCATTGCTCCGTGTGAATTTGTCCGCTTATTAATCGTCTTATTAATAGCCATATCTTTTCACTCTCCTTCCGGTACTTAAGAATATTTTTATTGAGGAAATACAGCGTACTGTCATTTGGAACTTCTCCATCTGTATGCAGCTTTCTTGCAATCTGATTGATATTTGTAGTAGCTCCACAAAGCTGACTGAGAATATCTGCAAACATCTGGTTCAATCTTTTCAGTTCTTCCACTTCCTCTGTAGAAGCTATCTTCAAATCTGCGATTGCTTTTATTACAACTTCCTGCTGTGTTCTTCCGGATTCTTTCACTTTGTTTTGAAGCAGATTATATTCCTCGTTATTCATCCGTATGGTTACTGTATGATTTCGTTTTCTCATAGGCTTTTGTCTCCTTCCTTGCTTCATTTTCATTCTTTATCAACAGACACAGCGTTTCGGCTAAAATTTACAGGGATTCCATAAGGGGCAACGCCCCTTTGGTGGGTGCAGGGTGAAACCCTAGTCAATCAGTAAGTGTTCTGTAGAAATGTCCGGTGGACATTTCGCAGGAATACTTACGCCATTGACGTGCCAGGGTTCCAAGGGGCAGAGCCCTCTGGCAAGTTTAGGAACAGCCCAAAGGCTGGCTCCGGTGCAGAGTGGCTTGCCACTTTGCGAAACTTGCCTGTCATCTCCCCACCACTGAACCAGCACCAAGTAAGCAACATTCTCCTCTGCGTTATTAAGCCAAAATTGAGATGACAGTGGTTTTGTGGTGCAGGAACTGACTGTAAAAGAAAGAGAAAATCTCCACATTCCATAGATTTTTCCTTTCTGAAACAGGCTAGTCATGCACCACTCCGATGCGAAGTATCGGACAATCATGTGCCGTATCCGGCACTCTATATTTCTTCTTTGCCTTGCTTATACAACGTTTTCCATCTGCAAATGCCTCTCTGCCATATTTCGCTGTTATTTCTGCTTTTCTTTTTCTGAATCACTTTCCATTTCTGCTGAAAAGCATAAAAATAGCAGTCATGAACATTTCACTGATTTTTACCAATAGAAATGCCATCACTGCCATTACCTTTTTCTGCTATTCTGTTTCCGTAAAGCTTTCCTTACTGTCAGTCTATTTTTCTATTACTGCTATTTTATTTTGTCGCAAATTTCAAACAGGTCATGCAATAAATTCTCCAGTTTCATAAGTCTGCGATGCTGATACCAGATCAATCCGGGAAGTCCCACTGCAAGGAAGAACGAAGCACATAAAATCTTTATTGCCTGTCCTCTGCTACTTATCCCTCCATATCCAAATCCACATACCAGATTCACGAATAAAACATAGAAATATCCACAAAATAAAACAAATTCAAAAATCCACACCAGCACCTTTTTCACTTTCTCTTTCACTCTGTACTTCTCCCTCCTGCATTTTTAAATTCAGTGTAGCGAATTTCTCGCTATATTTCAATAGTGAATATCTCGCTAAGTTATTATTATGCTAGAGGTGAAACGCATGTATCAGAGAATACGGGATCTGCGTGAAGATCGTGACCTTACGCAGAAGAATATGGGTGAAATTCTGAATTGCAGTCAGCGTATTTACAGTAATTATGAATGTGGTGATGTCGATATCCCTACTCACATTCTGATTAAACTGGCTGAATTTCATAACACCAGCGTTGACTATCTGCTAAACCTGACAGATGATAAACGTCCTTACCCAAGAAAAAAGAATAGCTCCACTTAAGGCAGTCCGATTTATTTTATGCAAACCGGACTGCTTTTCCTTTTTACAGACAGCTAAAAACTATCCGCAAAATCCAGTGCTGCATCCATATCAGCTTCTTTCTCCCAGTCCAGATTATCTTCTGCGATCTCTCCATCCGTTTTCTCCATTGTTAGTGTTCTGTCCGGCAGATTAATTTCTCCTACCGATTCTTTTACAAACGGTACAAGCATTTCCATCAGATTCTTCGCTATAGCCATCGGGGCAGATTCTTTCACTCCATCCCGGACAGCTGTTTCCACTCTTTCCAGAAAAGCATCTTCCTTTTCTCTGGTTTCCAGATACGGATCTGCTTCATTCCTGTACTCTCTGGAAAAATAATCGTTTAAAGCAACTACAACTGCTCTGGTGTACGATTTATATTTTTCCCTGTCCATCGTCTGCAAATATTCCCATGCCTGCCTGTCCTGTTCATCACAAAGATTCAAACGGATATTTGTATTGATGATTTTCCGTTCTTTTCTCATACAAGCATCCCTCCGTTTCTCTGGATTTTCCTTACGGTCATTGCTTCATAACCTTTCGCTGTGGCACAGATGTCCCGTACAATTGTCACCCGGCTCTTGTCATATTCTCCAAAATTCTGGATCATACAACCGCCACCGCCGACCACATACAGACGCATCAGTTCTGGATTATATTCCCGTTCTCTCAGCTTATGGAAGATTTCTTTCGTATAATCTCCGGCAGCTTTACGAATGACTGTCAGATATTTCTCACCAATATCTGCTGTCCCGGTACGGATCACCTGCTCAATCACCAGATCGTCCACCACTGTTCCCAATTCTTTCAGCAGGGATTCCCTTACAGCAAGCACACACTGATGCGTTCCATATTTCTCTGTAAAGCATTTCTTCTCTAATGGACGGGAATTATTGATATACATGATGTTCATAGTCCCGTTTCCAATATCCACAAGCATGTTGATTCCTTTGAAATCCTGTAAACGGTAAAAAGCTGCTGCAAATCCCTGTGGGTAAATATCAGCTCCTGCAAACTCCACATGATATTCTTTATTGCGGAATGTAAAATCCACACATTCATTCTGGAGAAGATATTTCTGGAAATCTTCTTTCTGTGTAGCTACCCAGGTAAGTGGAAGTCCGGCTGCAATGTGTACCTTTGCCCGGTTCATACCTTTCCCATCCAGTTCCCTTGCGATAGCTGCCAGTGTCAGCACATAATAGTCCTCGTCCTGCGTTTTCTCTGCACAGAACTCCTTGTGTTCCTCTCCGATCTGGTAATACATGCCATTGTAAACAAGAAGATTATTCTGGAAGATTGGCTCCTTGTCATATATGGCTACACCGGATGGAAAGCATCTGGTGGCTGTTTTCATGTTTCCATACCCATGATCAATCCCGATCACCATAACTGTCTCATTATTGTTGTTTTTCATCATTCTCATAATCATACCTCATACTTTCTTAATATTTATTTTTGACTTTCTCCCAAATTCGGGAAAAACCTATATTTGTATCAGCTAAAACGTTGATACCTGAAAAAGGGCAATCAGTGTAAAAAAAGCAAAATTTTATGTACTCTGGCAGCTATCTTTGTTATTTCTCCTGCTCCGGTAACATTTCTTT
>OBVO01000097.1_pt1 | contig 65647 bp, 50 predicted proteins | sample 1495151 | NCBI WGS metagenome assembly OBVO01 (sample SAMEA2580019, study PRJEB22360) | human gut metagenome | reverse complement strand
GGGAGCATCCGATGCCCGTTCTGCTCGATCAGCTTTCCGGTGGAGATACGGGTAGCGGAATCGCCTGTACGGAAAGAGGAAGCGTGTTTCATCTCCGTGAAGGCGATCCACGGAACCGGGGAGAAACGGACTAAGTCTTGCCGGTCTGATTCCCTATCTTTGCAAAGGCCTGTGAGAGCTTGCACACGTTCGATCTCTTTCTGTGCGTTTTGAAGGAACAGTTGCCTGTCCGGTGTATATTTGAAGAAGCCGAAGCCGAATGTTCCGTCTTCCCGCCCAATCGTTGTTCCCACGTGGATTCGGTCGAAGCAGACAGGGATGTTGTCGATGATCCGGTACCGGAACTCTTTCACCTCATTAACGGCTGTCATAATCTTATGTAAGGAGTAGAGGAAAAAAGAGGCATGATCCGCTTTCGCCTCTTTATAGATGGAGGTCACGTCTATCTGGGTGGTCAGCCCAAAGAAAGGGTCGTCCATAGAACCGAAAAACAGGAAATGTTCTTTCCGGTTCCAATGCTCTAGGTCAATAGGATGCTTCATGATTCTTTATTTGTTGGGTTTACTATTTTGTGGAAAGCGATGCGTTCCGTACCATTTGCGATGTAAATGATACCGCATTGCTTGAAGCCATGCTTTTTCAATAAGTTTTGCATGACAATATTATCCCGGTGTGTATCGATACGGATATTATCGCAATGAGCGAATGCCCATTTTAGACATTCGGTCGAGATCCCCTTTTGCTTACCGTTGGAGGCCATGCGATGGATCACGGCATAAGGTTCATCGTTCAGCCATTCGCCTTCATAGATCTTTAGGTAAGTAGGGTCGATTCCCTCGATGTAACAAAAGGTCCCCACTAACTCGCCCTGCTCATTTTCGCATACGAAACTATGGCTGGCCTTGATCTCGTTGGAGATCAATTCCTCGGAAGGATATCCATTGATCCATTGATTGCCGTTGCCATGCTCTTGCATGAATCTGCGTGCATAATCGTACATAGCCATTACCTCGGCCAGATCTTCTTGTCGTGTTCGTCTGATATTCATGATCGGTAGAAAAAGTTATCTCGCAAAAGTAGTATATTATTGTTATCTTTGCGAATCTAGTCGAAAAATATATAAACCAATTAAATCAAAATATCATGGAACCATTAAAAATTGCTACCGTGCAGTTCGAGACACGGGATAACGATAAAGTGTATAATCTTTCTATCATCCGGGAGATGTGCCGGAAAGCGTCGGTAGAGGGAGCGGATGTAGTGGCTTTTCACGAATGCTCGGTTTGTGGATATACGTTTGCCAAGGACTTGTCTCGCAAGGAATTGTTGGCTATTGCCGAACCGATCCCCACGGGGGAGAGTACGCAAGCCTTGATCGCCATCGCCAAAGAGTTTGGCGTCACGCTACTGGCCGGATTCTTTGAGCGGGATGGGGATCGCATCTATAAAGCGCAAGTTTGCGTGGATGGCAATGGCTTGAAGGCAAAGTACCGCAAGCTACATCCGTTTATTAATCCGAATATCTTGCCGGGCGATCAATATGTGGTTTTTGAGATCAAGGGATGGAAATGTGGCATATTGATTTGCTACGATAATAATATCATAGAGAATGTCCGTGCCACGGCCTTATTAGGGGCGGATATCATTTTCATGCCTCACGTGACGATGTGTACCCCTTCCCCTCGCCCCGGGGCTGGTTTGATAAATCCTATGTTATGGGAGAACCGGGCAAACGACCCGACTTCCTTGCGACAGGAGTTCGATGGCCTGAAGGGACGTGCTTGGCTTATGAAATGGCTTCCCGCTAGGGCGTACGACAATGCGGTATATGTGGTATTCTCCAATCCGATCGGGCGTGATTATAATGAGATCAAGAACGGTTGCTCGATGATTCTGGATCCTTTCGGCGATATCGTGGCGGAATGCCGTAAACTGGGTGATGATTTCGTGATCGCTACGGCTATCCCTGAGAAATTGAGACAGGCTGGAGGATATCGTTACCGAAATGCCCGTCGTCCGGAACTTTATGCGGATATTATCGGCCAACCGCATGAGTCCAATCAAAAGGTAGCATGGTTAACAGAAACAACAAATAGCAAATAAATAGTATGCAACAAACAACAATCTCTAAGTCACCTCGTGTAGAGGTGGTAGATGCGCTACGTGGTTTCGCTGTCTTGGCAATCTTATTAGTGCATAATGTGGAACATTTTATCTATCCGGTCTATCCGGACCCGGCTACGCTGCCGGGATGGTTGAACGTATTGAATGAAGGCGTGTTTACGGTGGTATTCGCTTTGTTTGCCGGGAAATCGTATTCTATCTTTGCCTTGTTATTTGGTTTTACCTTTTATATACAGTATTCGAACCAGCAGGCGAAGGGAAAAGACTTCGGTTACCGCTTCCTTTGGAGATTACTGCTGTTGACGATCTTCGCTACGTTGAACGCCGCTTTTTATCCGGCAGGCGATGTTTTGCTGCTGTATGCGATCGTGGGCGTTGTTTTGTTTATCGTGCGTAAATGGAGCGATAAGGCTGTCTTGATAACGGCTATTATCTTTTTATTGCAGCCGGTGGAGTGGTATCATTATATCGCTAGCCTGTTTAATCCGGATTACCAATTACCCAATTTAGGAGTAGGGGAGATGTACTCAGAGATGGCGGAGCATACCAAGCGGGGGGATTTATGGAATTTCATCTGGCAGAACGTGACGTTAGGACAAAAGGCTAGTTTGCTCTGGGCTGTTGGTGCCGGCCGGTATGTACAGACCTGCGGGTTATTTATGCTGGGAATGTTGATCGGGCGCAAAAAGTTATTTATCCCCTCGGAGGAGAATTCCCGTTTTTGGATAAAGACCTTGATCATTACTGCGATCGCTTTCGGTCCTTTATACCAACTGAAAGTATTGTTGATGGATACGGCGGACAGCGCTATCGTGCGCCAGACGGCAGGTGTTGTGTTTGATATGTGGCAGAAATTCGCTTTTACGTTCGTATTGGTGGCTTCCTTTGTGTTACTGTATCAGCGCGAGGCCTTTAAGCGTTTTACCTCTATCTTGCGCTCTTATGGAAAGATGAGCTTGACGAATTATGTGACACAATCTTTTGCTGGTGCGTTGATCTATTTCCCGATCGGCTTGAATCTGGCTCCTTACTGCGGTTATACGGTCAGCATGTTCATCGGTATCGCCTTTTTCTTTTTGCAAGTACGCTTCTGTAAATGGTGGGCTGAAAGACATAAACACGGACCGTTGGAAGGTCTTTGGCATAAGTGGACATGGGTAGGTTCTAAATAAGGATCAGATTATCTGGTGAAATGAGATGGGGTATGTCCCGTCTCATTTCATTACAGACAGTTCTCACTCCATAAAAGGTTTGGCATATTTAATCATTCCATGCACGTTCTTGAGTCCTTCCGGTGCCAACTCGACAACCATGCAATATTCGCTGGGGACATCGAATGGGAACTCAATGCCGAAATCAATCGCCCTTTTATATCCGAATCTCGGATAATAATCCTTATGTCCTAATAAGACGGCCGATTTATAGCCTAGCTCTCCCGCTCGCTTATGCGCTTCACGGATCAAAGCGCTACCAACGCCAATCCTTTGGTACTTCGGTACCACCGAAACCGGTGCTAGCCCAAGAGAGATCACGCTTTGGTCTTCTGATACGATTTCCACCTTACTCATCATGAGATGCCCTATGATTTCGCCGTTTAATTCAGCGACAAAGGAGAGCTCCGGAATATAAGCGTCCGTTTTTCGTAAACGTTCTACAAGGTACGGTTCGCTTTGATCACTGTCCTCCACGTCACGGAAAGCAAGTTCCACGACTTCCCTTACTGCTTGGAAATCGTTCTCTTGCTCTGGTCTAATCTTGATTTCTTTATTCATATGTTGCGTATTTCCGGTTATCGCTCAGACCCGTATCGTGAGTCCGTTTTTATCTTCTGCGTCGAACACTGCGTACCGGAGCGGATTTTTCTGCTTTCGGAGCCTTGACAGTGGGAGCTTTCTTTTCGGAGGCAGGCTCTTTGGTTGTAGTACCTTTTCCTCTTGCGGCGCTCTTTCTGGCCTTCTTCGCAGCTTTGCTGTCTACCGCTACTTGAGTCGTATCCGGTTGATACCAGAGTGATTTCTCAAAGCCGGTTAATTGACCTTCGATACGAGCTTGCTCGTTCTTTAAGGAATCCGGTGTCGGGCAATACGCCTGCAATGGCAGATTCATCAAGTTTTGGGTCTTGATGATATCCCCCTCGAACATCCGGCGACGGAAATAGTCATCCATCGTAAAAGTCATGGCGTTATTCATATTAGACGTCATGATGTATGAATTGCTGATATACGGACGTATATTCTCGTAAGGAAGCCAGAACATAGGCATGGTTGTCTCTCCCATATCACCTGTAGAGGTAAGGATCGGGCAAATCGCCAATATCTTGACATCAAAAGCGGAATTATTCTGGTCGAAATACCATGCTTCTTTTACATAGTAAGACCGTACGTCGGCTGCAGGTATATCGCTTTCATTGATTACGAAAGTCGGTTCCTCACCCGCTCTCCCCGGTATCTCCTCATAAAGGATGTAGAAGCGATCCAGCAAATCCTTGAAGTTGATCAAATGGGCTTCGTCAAACTCCTCGTATCCGTCCAGATACTCATAGGCCTTGATCTTGTTCTCACCTAAAAGCTGGAAGATTACGGAGAAAAGATTCATCTGTCCGTTCATCGGGCGGGTCGGGTAATAAAGCGGAGCGTTCTGTTCTTTCATCAAGTCCACCTGCCGGTAGATAATACGCATCCAGCGAGCGTTCCCGATCTCTTGCGTCAAACGCTCGTTCATATCTTGGGCCCGTACGGTCAGTTCGGGTAAACCGGTATCTTTCTTATCGTTTCTTTCCCCACGGCTGGCTTGAGGCGAACGGCGACGCGTTTGTTGTTGCTGCGTAGCATCGTTCTCTGCTTCTTCTTGTGCGTGAAGAGGCATCGCTGTTAAAAAAGTGGCGGCCAAAGCGGCTATGTAATACAGATGTTTCATACTGCGAATCTTAATTTACGATTACTTCGATAGTCGGTATGGTACGTTCGATACCGTCCGGACCTTTTGCGACTACACGGGTGATATAAAAACGTTTACCCTTACTTAAATTGCGGATATAGTTTTTCTGACGTTGCGAGAAGTTGGTTCCTTCGGCCACTTCCGGGATAGCGTTACCCATGGAGTCGAAGAAAGTCAGCTCAAAACGTAATACCGTATATTTTACATTTAGCAAATCATCGTCGATAGCGGCCAGAATACCGTCAGCCTCTACCAAGCTACGTTTGGCGATCATACCTCCCTTGAACTTACGGACGTTACCGTTTTGATCCTTATACTCGATATAAGGTAGGGGATCGGGGAGGGCACGCACGCGGAAGGTAGTCTTTGCCATCTCTATGTTCCGGCCATCCGCCATACGAGCGTTTACCGTGATCACGGCTTCCGTTCCTACTTTAGACGGGCGGGCTTCCCAACCATCCTTGCTGCGGGTTAATGTGCCGTTCGTCATGGTAGCTGTCACATTACCGCTCGGTACACCCGGGACGGCGATACGCATCGGGTTGGCGATACCGGCATATAATACGTTCATCAATGTCGGGGCCACGGTAGCTGTCGGCTCGGTCACGAAATACTCGCTCTCGAAATCCCGGCGCATGATGCTGCCGTCGCTATTCGGCATCTCGATATAACCTTTGATCGGGAATGTCCCGGCAGCTCCGGTATTCACCGTGAAGACTCCTTTATTCTCGTAAGGTAATTCTTTTCCGTTTACATAGATCGTAGGACGTTTCGTGGAGTCTACCGCCGATAATACGATATTCGCCTTGTACTGGCTTCCTCGCATTACGATCTGGCTTTCCGGGATTACCTGCGCCGTGATCTGGTTCACACGGTAATCGCCAACGTCTACGCTATTCAATAAGTTCGATAAGACCTCACCTTCGGCGTAGCGAACGTCACTTTGCATTTTTGTTAACAGGGTAACAGCCGCCGCTACCGGCATATTCTCGAACAAGGCCTCTTCCCAAGTACGGGTATTGATCCCCGCTTTATGAGGGGGAGTCGTGCTTAGGTTCGCCTCCAATACGGCAGTCTTCGCCGAATCTTCGATAAAGCCGCCCATCCAGATACGATACTTATCGATTTCCGCTCTCAGCTTTTTACCTTCTCCGCTTACAGGAGAGAGCATTACACGGGAAGCGGCTTCCAAATCATCCTTATGCTCGATGCTGTTTACGTTGGCATTCTCGCCATCAGCTACCTTAGCGATACGGATCTTTAAATCTTGTATATACGTATAGAGGCTATCTGAGGCTTTTTTCACCTCACGGGCCTTCAATGCCCACTCACCCACTTTCTGGGGATTCTCTTGGTAATAAGCTTCCATCTCGTCCGCTACGATCTTGTTTCGGCGGGAGGAGTTATCGATAGAGGTTCGCAAGCTACCTTCCACCAACTCAAAACCATCCAGCACCTCCGACGACACATTCAGTGCCATCATGGCGATGAACACCAGATACATCAGGTTGATCATCCGCTGACGGGGAGAATTGGGATTATTTGATATTCCTGCCATATTTCTTTACTTCATTGGGTTGTTTGTATACGGAGCCTGTTGTTGCTGTTGGTAACCATAGGGTTGCTGATATTGCTGTTGGTAACTGGGCTGTTGTGGCTGCTGATAACCCATATTCACGGTCATCGCTTGCAATAAACGACTGTATACTTGGTTCAATTCGGCCAGTTGACGAGTCATCTTTTCCGTCTCGTTACGGAATACGGAGCTATCTACCACCGATCCGTCATACATCTCACGGATACGGCTCAAACCACTGTTGATATGCTCGATAGACTCGATCTGCGAGCTGATGCTCTTCAACTGGATCTCATAGATCGTATTCAATCCGGACACATTACGATTCAATTGTTCCATCTGGTGTACGTAACCACGGGAGTTCTGGCTGATGCCATCGGAATTATCCGTGATACTCTTATAAGAGTTCAACAGCGTATCGGATACGTTCGTAAGCGAATGAGTCACTTGGCTGAAACGCTCCATGTTCTCAGACATGCCAGATAATTGCTCCAGATATTTTTGGGTAGCTTCCGTCAATTCCGCCATTTTGGAGATTTGCTCGGCCGCTCCGCTTAATTTCTTGATGCTCTCGGATAAGTTCTTGGTATCTTCTTCCGTCACGTCCAGATTACCTGCGATATTCAAGGAACCGCCTCTTTGCGCGTTCGCCTTAGACGCTGCCGAACCGATATTTATTCCCCCGGCTATCTCATCGTCTTCTACATTATCCGTAGAATTGATCATGGTTGAGATCGGCGTACCGGTAAAATCCGGACGGTCCATCGGGTTCTTTGATTTCAATACGGGGAAAACATCTTCCCAATGATATTCCTTGTTCGGATGCTCGAACGCCGAGATAAAGAATACGATAGACTCGGTGATCATCGCCACGAACAGGATCTGGTTAGCGTATGGTATATGTAATAACTTAAACAACGCACCGAGGATTACGATGGACGCACCCCAACTATACAGGAAGTTCAATACTCGTTTTCCTCTTTCGCTGGATAGGAACATCTCCAGTCTGTTTTTATATCTTCTATATTTTCCCATCGTTGTATTATTGTCTTAAATGATTCAAAACTTTAAATTTATAATTCCCGCTTATTTCTTTCCCTTGGAGCGAGAGAATCCTATTTGGGTACGTGCGCAACGGAAACCGATGTAAGAACGGCTCTCGTTCTGGAACTCGAAAGTACGCATGTCCGAACGGATAAATTGTGAGACATCTTTCCATGAACCCCCTCGCACTACTTTCTTTTTCATGGCGTAGGGATCGTTCTTGGCGGCGTTGTAACGCAGATCCGGGTTCATGTCGCTCATTTGGCTCGGGCCAGACTCGGAGTAAGACGTTGAGGTCCATTCCGCCACGTTTCCTGCCATATCGTATAGCCCGAACTCATTCGGGGCGAAAGAGCCTACACGAGACGTAATCAAATGGCCATCTTCCGTATAATTACCTTTACCCGGCTTGAAGTTACCCAAGAAACAACCCTTACTGTCTTGAAGCTCGTCGGTAGACCAAGGGAACTTATTCTCGTTCTTACCTGTACGGGCGGCATATTCCCATTCTCCTTCGGACGGAAGACGGAATGGCTCTACCAATTGTCCCGGTGGCAAGCTCAAGGATTCTTTGTATAAATTCGTACGCCATACGCAGAAGGCAGTCGCTTGTTCCCAAGAAACACCGACTACGGGATAATCATCGTAACCCGGATGAGAGAAATACATACGGGTATATGGCTCGTTGTACGCATTCTTGAAATCGTTCACCCAGCAATTCTCGTCCGGGTAGATATTGACGATACGGGTATTCAAGAAATCCCATTCGCTGCTTAACGGGCGGGTGATCGTCTCGTTGATTACACGTCCTTCATCATCGATGTAAGCGGTGTCCTTGGAGATCATGACTACCTCGTTCGGATCTACCTGAATATCCGTATTACGAACCCGGTCCGCCGGGTTCAATTGATTCTTGCGGAGAGCGGCGGCGGTATAGTCGTACCACTCGTATTTATAGATCATTTGTTTAGGGTCCAAACCTTTCTCTCCGGTAACGGGATTCGTGTAATAGACACTTTCTATCGCACGTTGCTCATCCTCGTTCGCCCGTCTCCAAGGAATCGGACGGTTCCAGTCCAAATGCGGAGTGACAGGTTCCCCGTAACGGTCTTCCGTGATCTTGAACAGATCGTTGCCTCCATAAGCCGGGTCCGCCAAGCGTTCACGGATAATAGAGTCTCTCACATAATAAACGAACTGGCGATATTTGGCGTTCGTTACCTCTGTCTGATCCATCCAGAACGCGTCGAAAGAGACCCCTTTCGTCTCCGGCATGATTCCCCACAAGGAATCCTTGTCGGCGGGACCCATCTCGAACGAACCTCTTTTAACCAAGACCATTCCATACGGCGCTGGTTCATTGAACGCTACCGATCTGACACCTGTCACCTCACCGCCGGCACTCCGGAGAGATTTACCGCAGGAGGTAAGCAAGGCTACCGTTACAAGTACTAATAATACTTTTTTCATATACTATAATATACGTACACTTTTATGTCTATTTTTCCCTGTCTTCGTCTTGTTCAGCTTTAAGGCATACTTGACACATAGCTCGTGGCTACCGCTACTTGCCCGGCCTAAGGCCGTGGTCGGAAAATCAAAGGCGTAACCCGCATGGAAACGACCTAGTTTTACGCCGAACATGATGCCCACCGATTCATTCACCCGATAGGAAAAACCACCATTAAACATCTTATTATATTCCAGCCTAGCGGTAATATCCGCATGAAAACTTTGCATGTCTGTCAGCAAGAACACCGAGGGCTGTAATTCTATCAACGGATTCTTTAATTGAATATTGTATCCACCCATTAAATTAAGTGAACGACCTATATAGGTATAGGCGTTCTCGTCCAGTTGAAGCTCCGGTTGGGTGATATGCGTCATGCCAAACCCGGCGTAAAACCGTTTATGGGTATAGTAAATACCGAAGTTCATATCCAACCCCATGCCGCTGACCTGCTCTACGGGGATGGCTGCGTCGGTCTCTTGATGGTACTCGGACTCAACCTTTATCACCTTGGTTCCGTCGAACGACTGGTTGACTAAGCCGATTTGCAGACCTCCGCTCAAGACTCCCCCGAATAATTTATACTTATAGGCGTATTGCGCCCCTACATGTGTATTCTGGAAAAGTCCGATCGCCTCGGTAAATACAACCAATCCGACACCATGATTCGTCTTGCCTAAAGTGAGTGGCATATCCGCGGTAATGAAGAACGACTTGGGTGCCCCATGTACGCCGATCATTTCCAAGCGGGCGAGAGCCAATATATTCAAGTCCTCCGTAGCTCCGGCCACGGCCGGGTTATAATACGGTTTCGCCATGAAGTATTGACTTAAGCGTGCGTCATATTGCGCCCGTACGATTCCCGCACAAGTACACAAAAGGATCAGGATCGAAAGAAGACGTCTTCTCATTTAAACATTCACTTCACGTTGTAACTACAAACGCAGCAAATCCGGATAAATTGTATTTTCACAAAAAAACAACGAGGCAGGGGAGCTCGATCGTCCGCCACCTCGTTCTTCTATTTCTTAATTTTCAATTTCCAATTCTCAATTGAACTAGTATTCTTCCTCGTTGAAGAAGAAGTCTTCTTTACTTGGATAATCCGGCCAGATGTCTTCCATGCATTCGTAAATCTCGCCTTCATCTTCCATTTCCTGCAAATTCTCAATCACTTCTAATGGCGCACCAGAACGTTGTGCATAGTCAATAAGTTCATCCTTAGTCGCAGGCCAGGGTGCGTCTTCCAATTTTGAAGCTAACTCTAATGTCCAATACATAGCTGTCAAGTATTAATAACCGCCGAAGCGATTTGGTTCTCTATTTTTCCGCGAAAATATGACTTTATTTATTATACGCAAGTATAATCCCAAATAATTTCTTTACCGTTATTATTTATGCATTCTTTTCGTGCCAGAACGAAGAAATAATCCGATAAACGGTTCATAAATATCAATACAGGCTCCTCAACGGGGCAATTCTCTGCCAAGCGATAGATTTGTCGCTCGGCACGACGGCAAACGGTGCGGCAAACGTGTGCGAGGGCGGCCGAGCGGCATCCTCCCGGTAGGATGAACGCGTGCATTTTCGGCAGCTCGTTATCCAGACGGTCTATCTCCCGCTCGATACGCTCGATGCTCTCGGGCGTTACCTTGCTCTCGATTTTCAATTCCGTGGTCGCTTGATCCGTGGCTAGGTAAGAACCGATCGTGAATAGCTTATGCTGGATGAATGATAAGAAATCAGTATCTTTCTCATCATTCAAGGCCGTGATTAATAATCCGATAAAGGAGTTCAGCTCATCTACGGTGCCATAGCTCTCGATCCGATCGTGCGCTTTCGACACGCGTTGTCCACCTACCAGTGAAGTGGTTCCTTTATCGCCTGTTCTGGTATAGATAATACTCTTCTTCATATCTGACTTGTTTTGAATCCTAAAAATAAACAATATAATCTCGTTTGTGCAATTTCTTGTTGAACAAGACAATCCCTAGCGAGTAAAGATCTAAGGTGACCGTCACTTCCGGACATGCGCAGATCTCTTCCCAAAGTTCACGCATCTTACGGCTCGCCTTGATTCCCTCAAAAACGAATACCGTATCGTTGTGCGCGTATTTCATACATTCATTAAACAGCCAGAGGTTGTTATGTTGTTCATATAAAGTGTTGAAAAAAACAAAATCTAAGCTATTTATGTCATTTAAGGCTTGGGGAAGCAAGTCCTTATAATTACCGATACGCAAATCGATGGGATTACGTCCCTCTTTAGCGAATGCTTGACGGGCGATCGTGGCGAATTCCGGTACATTTTCCAAGGCGATACATCTCAATCCCGTGGCATAGGAGGTTAGATATAAGGTAGACAACCCCATCGTGGTTCCTATCTGGAGGATATTCTTGGACTTGAAATAGTTTGCCAAACGGAATAATAAGGCGCCATGCTTGGGCCGGATGGATTCTCGTTTTACGATCTCGCTGATGGAACGGGTCTTTCGTTTCCCTTTGTACTGCCGGTCTGGATAGGTGATCTCTCCTTCCCTGAATAATAACTGCTTACGTAAAAGCTCTATATCATAGAAACTATAATAGGAGCATTTTTCCTCGATGACCTTCGTGATGAGGTTAAAAACGAAAGGCGAATGTACTCCGAATCCTTTACGGTAACGGATGCTGCGGTACAAGAGCGATCCTTTTCGTAATGTATTAACCTTTGGTAGTATTTGCATTTCCTTTTGTCGTTAGGCAATGATGACCTTGCCATTTGCCGCGAACTTACATAAAAAAACGCAATTAGCATAAGCCTCTAGTCTTTAAACGGAGTTATAATAACTTGTGCCATGCGGATGGCACACCCGTGCCATAACGGTGGCACCAGCGTGCCATCGCAGTGGCACAGTCGTGCCATAGGCGTGGCACTGGCCTTTATCCTAGAAACTGGCTTTCTCCGGCTCGGGACGGATATAGGTTAATATCTGTCCGCTTAACTGAAGCAGCGAGATCTCACAAATCTTGGTGGAATATTCCGCCACGGAAAGACGCTCCTCCGCTTCCAGTAGACTGTTTTGCGCCTCACGCAATTCGATACCAGACAACTCGCCGAGTTTATAGCGGTCGATGGCGATCCGGTAGTTCTCTTGGGCGGCTACGAGGTTCTCTTTCTCTAGGCTCCATAGGTCGAGGTTGTTTTTATAGGCCATCCAGAAGTTGCTCATGTCCGCACGCAGGGCAAGTTCCAGTTCTTGGATGCGCAATTGCTGGTTCTCGATTTGGATGCGGGCGTTGCGTTGCTCACGTTTCCGGTTGAAACCGTCGAAGAGGCTCATACCGATGGTCACGCCGTAATTAAGCCCCAGCCGTTGTTGGAGGTCGTAATTGCCTACTTCCGTCCAGTTTGCCGTGTAGCCGTAGCCTGCGTTTAGCTTGACATAGGGATAATAGCGGCTTTTTACCTTTTTATAATCAAGCTCAGACAACGTCTGGTTCTTTTGGGCGATCAGGAGTGAGGCGTTAGCTTCGAGGGTATTCTTCCATAGATCTACCTCGTCGAGGAACGGGTTCGGGTAGATCAAGGAGTCCTTGATCTGGATTTCCTCCTCCACATTATTTAATGCCATCAACTCGTTCAGGCGGATACGGGAGGTATGCACGACCTCCAATTGGTTTAATACCTTGGAGCTATCCGAGTTGAAGTCCACTTGAGCCTGTTGCAAGTCCAGACGGGACATGGAGCCGATATAATACCGTTCTTCCACGATCCGTAAACGCTCCTTGGAAAGGTCCAAGGTGGAACGGAGGTTACGCAAACGGATTTTCTGCCGGATCAGGTTGTAGTACTCGCTGGAAAGGTTGGCTACGAAATCCTCGATGGTCATGCGGGTGTTCAGTTCCCCCATTCGCTGTAATTCTTTCAAGCGAGAGTATTCGGCTTGGATACCGAAACCGTCGAAAACCGTCCAGTTAACGTTTAGTCCGACGTTACCCGTCTCGCTGTTTATACCATTCGCCTTCTCGATCGATCCGTCTTGCAGGCTGTTACGGTTGTTATTGATATTTCCGCTGAATCCGCCGCTCATATCTACGGTAGGCAGATAACCGGCGTTTCCCGGGGTGGCGTTATTGTCGCTGATCTGTTGCTCGTTACGAATGATACGGATGGAGTAGTTCTGCTCTAATCCGGTTTCGATACACCGTTTCAGATCGAATAGTTGCTGCGCCTCCGCCATAAAGAGGGAAGAGAAGGCCAATAGTAATGTATATAGGTACTTATTCATGTGTTTATTTATTATTCAGTAATGTTCTTTTTTCGGTTGGTGGATATAAACGAATACATGGCCGGTACGATAAACAGGGTCAAGAAGGTCGATACCAACATTCCGCCTACTACCGCTACACCCATGGCGATACGCCCTTGGGCACCCTCGCCCGTAGCGTATACCAATGGCACCAAACCGAGGATGGTGGATACGCTAGTCATCAAGATCGGGCGCAGACGCTGGGTCGCGGACGATCGGATCGCTTCCGGCAAACTAAGTCCCGACTCTTGCCGTTGATTGGCGAACTCTACGATCAAGATACCGTTCTTCGCCACCAAACCAATCAACATAATGATACCGATCTGGCTGAATATATTCATCGTGATACCCGAATAACTCATGAACATTAGCGCGCCGGCGATAGCCAAAGGTACGGTGAACATCACTACCAACGGGTCCTTGAAACTCTCGAACTGGGCGGCCAACACCAAATAAATCATCAACAAGGCCAAGATCATGGCGAACATCAAACTGGAAGAACTCTCGCGGAACTCTTTCGACTCGCCGGAAAGAGCGGTGCGGAAGCTACCATCCAGCACCTCCGAGGCGATACGATCCATCTCGTCCAGACCATCGCCGATCGTGTATCCTTTATTCAATCCACTGGAAACCGTTGCCGATACGAAACGGTTATAGCGATACAATTGGGGCGGCGCCACATTTTCCGTAACCTTAACCAAGTTATCCAGCTGGATCATTTCCCCATTGTTACTACGTACATAGATCGATTTTAAATCGACAGGGGTATTTCGTTGCTGGCGGTTGATCTCGCCCAATATCTGGTATTGCTTACCATTCATATAGAAGTAGCCCATACGCTGTCCGCTCAACGCATATTGCAAGGTTTGGGCGATGTTGCGGGTGCTGACGCCCAATAAGGAAGCCTTATCCCGGTCGATCTCGATACGTGCCTCCGGCTTGGTGAAGCGCAAGTTCACGTCCGCCATCTGGAAGACCGGGCTCTCGTTCACCTTTTGCATAAACGTGGGCAGGAACTCTTGCAGTTTATCCAAGGTCGGGGCCTGCAATACGTATTGGATAGGCATACCGCCCCGGCGTCCGCCGAAGGTGGATTGCTGTTGTACGAAGGCGCGGGCCAAGGTCTCTTTGCGGACTTCTTTCGACAAGGTCTCGGCGATCTCCATTTGCGAGCGTTCCCGTTCCTTGATATCGCTTAATATGAGGTTTAGCGAACCTCCTCCTTCCCACGAGCGGGTCATGATGGATTGCTTCTCGGGAGCGATGGAGTCGGCTATTTGCTCGATACGGTCCGCGTAGTCGCGGATAAACTCGAAGGTAGCCCCTTCCGGCCCGCGCATATTCACGGAGATCATGGAACGGTCCTCCAAAGGCGATAACTCGGAACGAATGTTCTTCCAGAAGTACCCGATCGATCCGAAAAGAAGGATAACGATAGGGATCGACCATATCTTATGGTTCAAGAACGCGTTCAACGACTTGGCGTAGATCGTGTTCAATCCCTCGAAGAACGGCTCGGTCTTCCGATAGAACCAGTTTTTCTTCTCTCTCCTCTTCAATAGCTTGGTAGCCAACATTGGTGTAAACGTAAGGGCCACGAACGAGGAGATAGCGACCGAACCGGCGATCACGATACTGAACTCCTTGAATAAGCGCCCCGTCATACCTTCCATAAACACGATCGGCAAGAATACGGAGATCAGGGTGATCGTGGTAGATACCACGGCGAAGAAGATCTCTTTCGAACACGATCGCGAAGAGTTCTTTTTTCATCCCTTCGATACCCGCCTCTTTCGGGGACATGCCTTGCTCGATACGTACATATATATTCTCCGCCACCACGATTGCGTCGTCTACCACCAGACCGACCGAGAGCACGACCGCCAACATCGTCAATACGTTGATGGAGAATCCGGAGATATACATCACGAAGAAAGCTCCTACCAACGATACGGGGATAACGACGACAGGAACCAGCGTGACCCGCCAGTCGCGGAGGAACAAGAAGATAATCAATACGACCAAGAGGAAAGCCTCGTAGATCGTCTGTTGTACTTCACTGATAGAGGCCCGGATAAAGCGAGTGTTGTCATACATCATCTCGATCGTGACATCTTCCGGCAGGTCTTTTTGTAATTGCTCGATACGCTTGTAGGCTTCGTCGGCGATCTCGATATGGTTGGCTCCCGGTTGGGGGATGATAACGGTCATAACCATTGGCTCGCCGTTCTTCTTCAGTAAGCTCCGCAAGTCCTCGGGAGCTACCTCCGCACGTCCGATATCGCTGAAGCGCACGATGTTGTTGTTGTCTTCCTTGATAATTAAATCGTTGAACTCCTTGGCGGTATGCATCAATCCTAAGGTACGTATGGATAAGGAGATCGTATTTCCCTCGATACTACCGGAAGGAAGCTCCACGTTCTCGTTATCGACGGCGTTTTTCACGTCCATCGGGGTCACTCCGTAACCCGCCATCTTGATTGGGTCCAGCCATAGACGCATGGAATACCGTTTTTGTCCCCAGATATCCACGCCACTCACGTTCTCGATGGTCTGCAAACGCTCTTTTACCGTTAGCTCGGCGATCTCGCTCAACTCCATCAACGAGCGTTTGTTGCTTCGGATGGCGATCTGCATGATCGGGGAGGCATCGGCATCCGCTTTCGATACCGTAGGCGGGTCGCAGTCACGGGGAAGGTAGCGTTGGGCACGAGATACCTTATCACGTACATCGTTCGCCGCCGTCTCCATATCCACGGACAACTCGAACTCTACCGTGATGCGGCTGCTGCCTTGGCTACTCACGCTACTCAATGAACGGATACCCGGGATACCGTTGATATTCTGCTCCAACGGCTCGGTGATCTGATTCATGATCACGTCGGCGTTCGCTCCGGGATAAGATACGTTGACCGAGATAATCGGCTGGTCTACGCTCGGGAACTCCCGGACGCCAAGGAACCGGTAACCGATAAAGCCGAACAGGAGGATGACCAGCATCATCACTGTCGAGAGTACGGGCCGGTTTATACTGGTTTCTGAAATATTTGCCATCGTTCTTCTCCTTATTCAGTCAAGTTATCAATAGAAACTTTCATGCCGGTACGTAACTGCATCACGCCGGACGTGATCAGCGTATCGCCCACATTCAACCCTTGCAATACCTGTACACGGCTCTCGGTTCGTATACCGATCGTGATCTCTTGAGGCTCGGCCACGCCGTTCTTATATAAGTAAACGATGTCTTTTCCCATCTCGGGGATAACGGCCTCGCTGGGGATGGCTAAAGCGTCCTTGATCTCCCGCTTGCTGATCTCGACGGAGGTATAACGGCCGGGTAAGATATTCTCGCCCGGATTCGGGTAAGTGGCACGTACTTTCAAGGTACGGGTTGCCATATCTACCTTGCTTTCCACGGCGTAAACGGTCGCCTTATAGTTCTGCATCATACCGTCTTTCTCCATGCGGAATAGGATCGGGGTTCCGTCTTGTACCTCGGCTGCGTAGCTCTCGGGGATGGAGAACTCGATTTTTAACGGGGATATCTTGGTCAACTTGGCGATTACGGAAGAGGAGGAAGTAACGTATGCGCCCTCGCTCACGGAGCGAAGTCCGATGATCCCGTCGAAAGGAGCCCGAAGCTCTGTCTGGGCGATATTCGCTTTGACCAACTCGATATCTGCCATTAGCTTCTCGTATTCGGTGGCTACTTGCTCGTAGGCTTCTTGGCTGACGGCGTCTTTCTCCAGCAAGGTGCGTTGGCGATAGACACGATCCTTGGCTAAAGGAACTTGGGCTTCCAGCTTCTTTAGCTGGGCTTGCAGCGGCTTGTCATTGATTTTAGCCAACAGATCGCCCGCCTTTACGTGGCTACCTTCCGTGAAATAGATGGCTACCACCTTACCGGAAGACTCGAAAGCCAAATCCACCTCTTCGTCCGGAAGGGTACTTCCGGTACTCATGATCTTATCGGTTAATGATTGGTATTTCAATACCTCGGCGTTGATGTTAAGTGTCTGGTTTCGCAGGCTCGTGCCCGGTGTGGGTACGACGGAAGCGGCATCTTGGGATGCCTTGAACTTGTTTTTCAATTGAGGGTAAGCGATCATTCCCGCTATCATTAATAAGATAGCCGCCGTAACTCCCCATTTCGCTCTCTTTGTCATCATGTTCTCGTATGGTATTTACTGATAATTTACACTCGTTACTCCAAAATATATAACTAAACGCAAGTTTAGACTCCCCTTTCGTAAAAAGGTTTAATCAAAGATATTATTTTTTTGAGAGATGAATCCCCGATTGGGAAGAACGGGAAAAATAAGGGAATTAAAACGAATCTAGGGAGGAAGTCTGATCGGTTTGTGGTAGAAGAAATGAGTGTCTCCTGTCGTATAGATCTTTTCACCTATGTGAAAAGAACGTTTCACAGCCGTGATCCGATCGTTTCACATGGGTGAAAAGATCAGATCACACTTGTGAAACGATCTGTTATAGCTTATGTATGACTTTCATTAACTGCTCGCCCAAGCCAATTGTATAGCCTTGAGAGACAAATACGACACGATTGAACGTATCGGCGATCAAGAAGATCGGCAAGGTATTGGCGTTTTGCAATTTCATCGCTGTAGCCATCTCCTTTTGGATCGCCCCGTCGATATCCAGACCGTATGTGATCGTGCCCGGTAAATCGCCGAACTCTTTCGGATCGAAGTTCTTATAGCCTTTCTCGTCCGGGAAGAGAAGCACGATGCCTCGTCCCCAATCCTCCAGTTCCTTCTTCACGGCGGCGATATCACGCATCGCATGGTTTGTCGGTTCTTGGCGGGAGCCTAGAAGCGCTACGATATAGTAGCCACGTCCGGTAGTAGCTAGCAGGCTGGTCTCCTCACCGTTGTCCGCACGTTTGAACTTATTCTCGGAGTTGAAATTACCGATCACCTGTATCTCGTCCTTGCTTTCACGCATTTCCAATTGGATCGGGGTGGTCTTGTCCGCCTCCACATTGAAAAACTCGATCTCGGCCAATACGCTACCGTTTGCCATACGAGTACCGGTCACTAACATATAATTACCTTCATCCATGGATAACGGTTTCTTCAGTAATCCGCTCCAAGTATCTCCCAAGCCCATATCCACATTACCGCCTCTCTCGAAATTCAAGGTCTGTAAAGTACCGTTCGGCAAAACCTTGGCGATCGTGAAGTGACTGTAATATTTCGGGTCTTGCAGCGCCTTGATCGGTTGGTAAGAAGCGATTACCTTGCCTTGTTTAGCGGTCGTCTGTACGACAGCCTCGAAATCGACGTCTACCCAAGCGTTGTCTTTGAAGTACTGGATCTTGCGGGCGGGAGATACTATACGTGCCGGAATACCTAAGCTACGAGCCACGGCCACGAAGAAGATATTACGGGAGCCCTTATCAGCGATACGGGATTTCCATACACCCATCGGCATGATCGGAATACGTTGTGCGTTTAGTGCGTCGTTAATGGAGACGTTATTCTTCACCCAATCCACCAATGCCTGTGGATTCTCTATGGCTTGTTTCGCAAGGGAAGGCTCAATATTCGCGGCGAAGAAACTCTTATAAGGAGTCAGGAACTCATTGGCCACACGAGGATTCATGATATATTCATTGAACCATTCGCTTTGAACGGCCGGCGTATTATTCAAATGATCTGCGAGGACAGACGCAGGTGTATCACGTAGATCCTTAGCGGACACGACATCCAATAATGCCATCGCTTGCGCACGCTTCTCGGCGGGAGTCTCCCGTAAGAACTTCTCGATCTCCATCCAGTTACCACGGCTACCAATCATGAAATCCTCCGTCTTCATCGGGTCGATACCCAATTCTTTCGCTAAAGCCTCCGCTTTCTCTTCCGTATAGAAAGTGGCTACATATTTATTACGGATAGCGTCTTCCTCCAATAAGCGTTTGGCGTTCGCTTCCTTTTGCTCCGGTGTAACTTCCGCTGGGATAGAGCCGTCCACCGGTGGTATGATATCTAGGGCGATCGTCTCCACATCTCCCGGTTTCTTGTTCAAGGCGATCGTAACCTCTCCGTCTTTGCCGAAAGAGACCTTGCTGTAGCCGAACTTGCCGTCCTTGCTGGCCCATACCAACATATCCCCTTTTCCGGCGGATAATGAGCATTTGCCATCCGCATCCGTCTTCTTGCGGGCTACACTGTTAAACTCGGCATAATTATAAATCTTGAATTCAACCAGAGCGTCCTTCACTGGCTTGCCATTGGCATCCGTAACCGTGATAACAGCTTTAGCCGAAGGCGCGTAATTATCGATCACGTTGATCTCGGTATACCCATCGGTACGTTCCATGACATCCTCCGGGCCATTGTATTTACCGAATACTTTCGTATGCATCAACATACCCCGGTAAGCAGGGCCGTTGAACCAACCCAGATTCAATACCGGTTCGGGCTCGCAAGCGCCGAGGAAATACCATTTACCATTCACCCAAGCTTCTACCCATGCGTGGTTATCATCCGTATGCGCCCAGCGAGGCGTATATACCTGACGTGCGGGAATACCCACGGAACGTAAAGCGGCTACCGTGAAGGTAGACTCCTCGCCGCAACGACCGTAAGCGGTCTTTACGGATGCCAAAGGGGAACTTGTGCGCCCATCGGAAGGGGTATAGATAACCTTCTCATGACACCAGTGATTCACTTCCAGTACGGCATCGTACAACGAGAGACCCTTCACCCGGTCTTTCAACTCATCAAAGAAAACCATGCGGCTTTCATCCAGATTCTCATTGTTGATTCGTACCGGCAATACGAAATGGCGGAAGATATCCTCTGGGATGCTATCGCCCCAAGGCATCTCATTCCGTGCTTGGAAAGAGGAACGGATGTTTTTCAAATAGAAATCGCCACTATAGTCCGTGATGTCTCCAATCGGCATATAGGCGTACATGAAGGTTAACGCCTCCCTCTCTTCGGGAGTCATTTGATCGTTAAATACTGCGAAAAGGTCTCCGTTAGGCAGGGCGGCCTGTTTCGCTTGGAAATCGTTCTCGACCTCAGCTCGGTAAGCGGCGTCGGTAATAAAATGTTGTTGGTTGTTACAGCTCGTCCATACGAGTAATGTGAACAACAGCGCAAATAGATGTTTTTTGTTCATAAAGCGGATATGTATGTTTGCCAAAAGTAATGATTCTATGCGAGATAGAAAAATTCTCGAACAATTTGTAAGAAAGATTTGTTTTTCTATAGAAAGAATAAATCTGGTCTTCCCGTAAATTTGGGACCGGATTTCTTCTTTTTGTGTGATTATAATTGCAAAAAGTTTACGAACTTTGTGACAAAGTATCAAATCACTAATCATAAAACCCGTTTTGCGTATGTTTCAAAATCCTGAGCAAGTGCTATTAATAGCCTCGGTGATCCTGTTTTTTAGTATATTCGCAGGTAAGGCCGGTTATCGTTTCGGCTTACCCGCTTTGTTGTTGTTCCTTGGTGTGGGAATGTTGTTTGGCAGCGATGGTCTGGGCATCCAGTTCAGCGATCCGAATGTAGCCCAGTTTATCGGCATGTTGGCGTTGAGTATCATCTTGTTCTCGGGTGGTATGGACACGAAAGTTGCGGAGGTCAAACCTATCGCCTCGCAAGGTGTGGTATTGGCTACGCTCGGGGTGTTGGCTACGACCTTTATCACGGGCGGGTTTATCTATTGGTTATTTGGTTTATTTGGCAAATATGTTACGTTGACTTTCCCGGAATCTTTATTGCTGGCGGCGGTCATGTCCTCTACGGACTCAGCCTCGGTTTTCTCCATCTTGCGCAGTAAAGGGGTTTATTTGAAAGAGCGTCTGCGTCCTACCTTGGAGCTGGAGAGTGGTAGTAATGACCCGATGGCTTATATGCTTACCTTGCTTCTGATCGCTTACATACAAAGCGGAGGTATGAATATTTGGGAGGCCGGGCTATCCTTGGTCATTCAATTATCGGTGGGAGCTATCGCCGGTTTCTTATTGGGGAGACTGGCTGTGTTGATTATCAATAAGATCGATATAGATAACGAGTCTTTATATCCGATCCTTTTATTGGCTACGGCTTTCTTCACCTTCGCCGCTACGACCTTATGTAAAGGTAATGGCTATTTAGCGGTTTATATCGCTGGTTTGGTGGTTGGTAACGCTAAGATTGTTCACAAGAAAAGTATGGGGACGTTCTTTGACGGTTTCGCTTGGTTGTGGCAGATCGTGATGTTCCTTACGTTAGGCTTGCTAGTGAACCCGCATGAGTTATTACCGGTGACGGGTGTAGGTGTTATGGTGGGAGTCTTTATGATCTTGATCGCCCGTCCGATTAGCGTGTTCCTTTGCTTGATACCTTATAAGAATTTCTCCTTCAAAGGTAAACTGTATATCTCATGGGTGGGATTACGCGGGGCGGTTCCAATTATTTTTGCTACCTATCCGATGATCGCCGGGATCGAGCATGCCGGTATGTTCTTTAATATCGTATTCTTTATCACGATTCTTTCTTTACTTATGAAAGGACCCCCGGTTACTAAAGCCGCAAAATGGCTGGATATGGTGGATGAGCCGGAACGAAAGGATGAGTTTGGCATCGAGCTTCCCGAGGAGATCAAGAGCGCTATGAGCGAGATCGATATTACCCCGGCGGTATTATCCCATGGAAATAAATTGATGCAGCTGACTTTACCCGATCATACCTTGGCGGTAATGGTGAAACGGGAAGGCCGCTATTTCATCCCGAAAGGAAATACGGAATTAAAGGAGAACGACAAGTTGTTAATGATCTCCGATAATGACGAGGCGCTTTTGCAGGCGTATGATTCCTTGGGGGTGAAGGATTATACGATGAAGAAGAATTGAAATAATGTGCCAATGCGAATACTCTTTGTGTAGAATAAGCATTGGCACATTATTTTATCGTACCGGGAACTCGGTTATACGTAAAGTGGTACAGCCATAAGGAATTAACTCGATCGTCTCTTCATCACCCATCGGTTCGTTGGCTTGCATGAAGAAATTTACGGGGCCGGCGGAACCTTTGAACATTTTCCATGAAGGTAAGATCCGTCCCTTTGTTTTGATCGTGATAGGGGCATTCTCTAGGTTCCATGGGTAAGGGGCTATGTTCTCTGCCTTTCTAACGACGAAATTTTTCTCTAGTTCTTCTTCTTTCAGATATTTGCGAATCAGGGAATAATTCCATGCTGAAGTAGAGGTGACCTCATAATACCATTCTCCTTTATGTGAAGACTCCGGGCGTTGATCAACCTTGCGTTCCCATTTCTCATCCATCTTTAGGGAATACAATAATGGGCCTCGTTCGATAACAACCGCATCGTCATACCAATTGCTTGTGGATATACGCATGGGTAGCTCTAGCTGGATATGATCGCCATCTTTCCATTCTCGGTTGATTCGTACGATTTCGCCAGAGTGAGCTGCGATAGAGACAGCCTCGCCATTTATCGTAATCACGGGATTATTGCACCAAGCGGGAATACGTAAGTGAAAAGGAAAAAAGGCTTTCTTGTCTTTCTTGCTAGGGAACGATAAATTGAAATCGATCTTTTCTTCAAAGGGATAATCGGTTTTCTCTGCGATTTTAACCGTGATGTCGTTTCCCACTTGGGCAGTCACTTCCGATGGTGCGTAGATAAGTGAAGCGATGCCATTATCGGCGGTGGCAAACCATAGATGTCGTGTGAATTTAGGCCAACCTTGATGTAGATTGGAGGTACAACAAGGATAACCGCTCAATTCTCCGAAAACAATGTCTGTGTCCTCGTGTGGTGAGACAAAGTTACGTCCTTCGCAAGTGATCGCTATTTGATTGACTTGCTGATAATATTGTCGTGCGGAAAAGTCATCCTTGATCTGCGTTGGCAGTACATTGTATGCGACTTTCTCTAAATGATCAGCCCACTGGACATCTCCGGTTATCTCTAACATTTTCTCGAGAGAGAACATCATCTCGACAGCGGTACAGAGTTCTGATCCTTGTGTCGGGTTACCGAAACGTAAAAGTTCATCTCCCGCCCATAATCCTGTAGGAAAACCAATCGTATGGCGCATTTTCCGTACAGCTTCCTTAACCGCTTCCAGATTTTGAGGATTATGGCTCTGTTGGTAATAAATGACAGGTTCCTTGAATCCTTGGGCGAGATTTACACAATGCAGGCTGTTTTGCCGGGCTAAATGATCTTGGTTCAAGAACACGTCGGTCCAATTGAAGGTTTGCTTATGGATTAACTCTCCTAACTCCAGAAGGAAAGGATCGCCCGTGATATTATAAAGCCAATATACGACCATCAGATTATCCCCTCCTCGTTGTTCAGCCCAGAAAGTCCATTTTCCCAGAGGACTTTTAGGTAGTTCAGAAAGCTGGTATTTGAAATAATTAGTGAGGAACGAGATAACTCTTTGATCGTTGGTAGCGGAATAATATTGTTGCAGAACTTTGAGCATAACCATTTTGGGCCACCAATCTTGTGCGTTATCCCGTTGTAAGCCGGGTTCATAGTCTCTGTCTGTATCTGGCCCGAAATATCCGTTAGGCTTTTGAGAGGCCAATGTCCATTCAACCCAAGGCTTTACTTTTTGGATCAGGGCCTCATCATTCATGATGTAAGCCAAAGGTAGTAAGCCATCTATCCAGTATGGGCCTCGCTCCCATACGTCTCCATCTCCGCCTAACCAACCGTTACGCGGTCCCATTACTTTCGTATAGATAGAATCCAGATGGCCGGTCATTCCCGTACACATTCGTTCCATTTGGATTTTTAGCCAACCTGCAGGTTTAACATCCCCAATAGGCAACTCTATATAAGGCTTAGAGGCTAATGGATAACGATTGTTCGGGTAATTAATGTTGATAGAACCTTCATTTCCCGGCAAAGTGGCAGAAAAGGAGGTAATTGAGATTAGGCTTGATAATGTTATCGTTAATAAATACTTCATTTTGATGCTTTTTTAGTTATTCGTTATAGGGGATCCATACCCTCATTTTTCCTGCTTTACGGTTATCCCACGCATAATAGGGAATGAAGGTAGCAGATTGTGCCCTACCGTTTGTTTTAATTGTTTTTATCCCATTCAATATATCGGAAACGAAGGCTGTCTGGAATGTTGTACTTGGGCTCAACTGGATTTGATCGAAATATTCCGGGTTGTCTATTTCTTCCATGCAGTATACAAGTGGCCCTCGTTGAATCACCCGTTTGCCGAAATTTTCCTTGACATGCGGATCTGCCGCAACAATTTCCACGGGCATATCCATATCTAGAGCGATTACATCTTGCGATTTCCAATCCTTGATTACCGCATAGCCTTTTTCCTCAGACACGTTTATTCTCTTACCATTGATACTTAAATCATAGGTTTTGCACCAATTCGGAATGCGGAGGCGTATCTCTTTCTCCAAAGGCTGAGACGTAGAAATTGTTAGTTTTACCGATCCATCCCACGGATAGTCCGTTTCTTGTGTTAATAGGATATCAGTCTCTCCTATCCGTATTTGCCCCGTATTTCCGATATATAGATTTACCCATAACGCATCATCGGAGGAGGCGTAGATATAATTTCCGATAGAAGGCAAGAAGCGTGAAAGCTGACTTGGGCAACAAGCGCAACCATACCATTCTTGTCTATGGTGATCACCCTTAGATTCCAGCGGATTGACATAGAAGAAACGGTCTCCACCCAAGGAGATACCGGCAAGCGCACCGTTATATAAAGAACGTTCCAGTACGTCGATGTATTTAGAGTCTCCGGTAAGTTGGTTCATACGTTGGTTCCAAAGCACCATTCCGACAGAAGCGCAAGTCTCGCAATAAGCATCTAGGTTCGGTAAATCGTAATCCTCCGTAAACCCTTCGTTATCCCGGGATGAACCGATTCCCCCGGTGATATACATATTGCGGTGTACCACATCATCCCATAGACGATCTATGGCGGCTATATATCCCGTATCATTCTTCAAGGCAGCCACATCAGCCATACCGCAATACAAATACATACATCGTACCGCATGCCCGGAGATATCGGTAAGTCGCCGGACGGGAACGATATCTTGATAGTAAACCGGGTCCCATTTACCTTCATCACCCATAGTGCCGTGACCGTGTCCACGTTCCTCCAGCAGCCAATAAGCGAAATCCAGATATTTCTGCTCTTGGGTGGTTTGATAAAGCTTGACAAGCGCCAGTTCTATTTCCTCATGTCCCGGTACCCAATGTCTTTTTCCCGGACCGAATTGGCTCATCATATGATCTGTCATGCGGATACATACGTCTAATAACTTGCGCTTTCCAGTAGCTTGATAATACGCCACTCCAGCCTCAATCATATGTCCGGCACAGTACATCTCATGTTTGTCCATATTGGTCCACCGTTTATCCAATCCGGTGAGTGTATAGAAGGTATTGATGTAGCCATCTGGTTGTTGGGCGGCAGCGAATTTATCAATCCATTCGTCCGCCTTCTTCTCCAGCTCGGGATCCGGATTGTTGATCAGGCTATAAGCCATACCTTCTAACGCTTTATATACGTCGGAATCATCAAAGAAAATGCCGGAATGCTCTCCTTCCCCTTTCGCTGCATTCTCGAAATTACGGATACGTCCGGTTTGATTCTCTATTTGATCGATACAGACAGGCAAGGTCGCCGAGACATGTTTGCTGAGTCTGGGTGACCAAAAGTTGTCATTGATTTTCACATGAGAGAAATCGATCTGCTCGATCATCTTCAAAGGCTGTTCCTTTATATCTTCTTTAGAGGTCTGGCACCCTTGCAAAAGAAAGGCAGACGCAGCGAGTAAAAGGTATTGCTTCATATAGCTTTAGAAATTGAGATTAAAGGAGGGTATGTCAATATAGAGACATACCCTCTATGTTATTATTGATAATTCGGATTTTGTTCCAGATTCGGATTGGTATCTACTACTTTTTGAGGTAAGGGAAATACCGTTTTATAATCTCCATTCGGCTCATGAGATAACCATTTAGCTTTTGTGAAATGACCGAAACGTATCATATCTCTCCGGCGATAAGATTCTCCAGCGAATTCCCAACCTAGTTCATCATAGAAACGTCCGAATTTTTCTGGATAAACTTGATTTTGCGAAGTTAATACATAGTTTTCTACCGTACCGTATTTGTAACAGGATTTTTCTTGTAATTGCGCTCCTGAGACAATTGCTTTTTCAGGATGTTCTTTAAAAGCTCTTTTTCTGACCATACTTACAATAGACGCTGCTTGATCTGCTTTCCCAGTACGTAAAAGGCATTCTGCTTTCATCATATGGACTTGCGTAAGTCTGAATAAGACCAAATCATTATTTAGTTCACTTCTGGCTCCCATCTCAACCTCATATTTTAACCAGCGATATCCTTCTGCCTCACCAGTGAAAATTCCGTTGGGCATTTTGTTGACGAAGATAAGCGGTTGTCCCATTAAGTCATAAGAGCCTGTGAGAGGTGTCCCGTCAGATGCGTATTGAGGACCTCCTAGCCAAGTCGCATTTAAACGTTCGTCATCTGGATCATAGGTGTCGATGAATTGAGGTATTCCTTTATAGGCCCCAGCTCCCCAAGGGCTTCCAACTAGATCATACGTTTTTTGGTTTGCTCCGTGTAAGGCGGCTAAATGATAGTTAAATCCAGTGGCAAATATTTCATCATAAGGAATGACTAATATATTTTCTAATGAGTTTTCATTGTGTGCCTTAAATGGATCGCTATAATTAATGTCTAAACTGTATTTTCCTGAATTAATAATATCATCACACTCTTGAATACAAGCATTCCATTGGGGATCACCTGTATATACTTCTGCGTTCAAATATACGTTAGCGAGGAGGGCTTTAGCTCCCCATAATGTGAATCTTCCATAATTAGATTCATTTTTCTCTGTTGGGAGATCGCTGAAAGACTCTTTTAGTTCTTTGACTATAAAATCATAAAGATCCTTCCGGGATGTTTTTACAGGTAATTCTGAGGTGGGTTCCGTTACTAAAGGAGCATCTCCGAAATTATCCATGATGTACCAGTAATAGAAAGCACGTAATGCTCGAGATTCAGCGATCATGGCAGCCTTGTTTTCATTTGCGGCAAAAGGAAAATCATCTTGGTTGATAATGCTGATAGCCCGGTTTGCCAAGATAATTCCGGAATAGCAAACTTCCCATAAACGATTCACTTGTAATTGTTCGGAGTTCCATGAATGTTGATGCATTCTACGAAATACACCTCCATCATCCCAACCGGAACCATTAGCGGGGAACACTGCGGCATCGGTACATATTTCTTGACTCAGCATTGGAGCTTGTCCGGAACCGCAATATCCCCAATCTTGAAGATTGGTATAAGCGGCACCAACCACTTTAGTTGCGTCTCCAGCTTCATATTTATAACTATCTTCAGTAATGTCAGAGAAGATTTCTTCGGTTAGGTCTGTGCAGGAAATAAAGTTCAATGAACAGCAACCTAATAATAAGATATTTATATGTTTTTTAATTGTATTCATGAGTTTATTTATTTTAAAAAGTAAACATTGCGCCTAAAGTAAAGGAACGTGTAGAAGGGTAACGGCCTAGTTCATCACATCCGGGATTAAGTCCTTGCGTATTAACCTCAGGGTCTAATCCACTGTATCCTGTAAATGTGAATAGGTTATTACCGGTTGCGTATATACGTATCCTTTTTAAATAATCATTCTTAAGTTTTAAGGTATAACCAATGGTGATATTATCAATTTTCCAAAAGTTTCCTCTTTCGATGAAATAGCTAACATATTGAAGTTCCTGTTGGTCGTTTAGTACAGTCTTTCCGTACTTCGGTTCATAAGCTGTGGCAAGCAAATTTCCCCGGGTCAAGTTTACAGGACATTCATAAAACATGCGGGGGTAGTTGAGGATGTCATAGTCGAATGCACCTCGCATAGTTATACCTAAGTCGAAATTTTTGAAGGTAAAACTGTTATCCCAGCTTAATAGGTGTTTGGGCAGGCCATTTCCAATAATTTTTTTATCTTCTGCTTGTTGCTCTGAGATCGGTTTTGGATTACCGTTTTTATCTTCAATAATCCAACGTCCTTCGCTATCTATATCAATAGTTTTAAAACCGTAGAAATTACCAACCTCACCCCCTTCAAATATTCGATGGGTATATTGTTGGATAGGTTCGCCAGTCCAGCCATCTTCTATATAACCGGATTTTAATTGGAATTCCTCGTTGGATAAGGCAACCAACTTATTTTTGTTAGTCGAATAATTAAAGCTAGTTGTCCATGAGAATTCTTTTGTTTGTACTGGGATTGCACTGAGGTGTATCTCTAGTCCTTTATTTTGCATAGTTCCTGCGTTTGCGAGGATTTCCTGATATAAATAAGGAGGAGTGGCTACTTGATAGTTCCATAGCATATCTTTTGTCGTGCGTTTATAAAGGTCTATAGATCCACTGATACGGTTATCAAGAACGCCGAAGTCTACTCCTAAGTTCCACTCTTCTTTTTTTTCCCAACGCAGGTTTGGATTTGCGTTACTTGAAGGTTTTAATGAAGGGAGCCAGCCAGAACCAGTATAGAGATTCTTATCGCTGGTCAAGCGGCTTAATGACATATATGGATCTTCAGGAATGGAACCCGTTACACCAAAACCTAAACGAGCTTTCAAACTACTGATAAAACGTAAGGAGCTCATGAATTCCTCATTATGTATATTCCAACCTACGGATACGGCAGGAAAATTTCCCCATTTATAATTAGCTCCGAATTGTGTAGCTCCTTCATGACGGATACTGACAGATGCTAAATAACGATCATTGAAACTATAGTTGATACGAGCAAATACACCGATTAACTTAGACTTGTTTTTTTCAGACTTTTCCTCAACTTCTCCTCTTTTTAAGGCAGCTCCAGCCCCCATATTATTATAGCTATATTGATCGGATGGAAAATCCCAGTTTTGCATCCAATAATTTTCATAGGTATTGTCTTGATAAGAATAACCCGCTAAACCAGTAAGATTATGAGCACCAAAATTATTTTTGTATTGGGCTGTGATCTCTAACAGATTATCGATAGAAGCTGTTGTTCCACGAGAAGCAAACCCATTTTTGCCATTACGGACAGTTGATATGTGTTTTTTAGTTTCAGCATATCCGCGGGTTTGATTATAAGAGGTTCTCGACACTAATGCTTTTACGAAAAATTCATCCATGGGAGTCAATGTAACGGTTCCGAATGTACGTAATTGGGTACTTTTATTCTCGCCATTACTTTCATATAGCGCAGCTACCGGATTCATATATCCGTTCATTGTCGGATGTTCAATCCAGTTTCCGTTATCGTCTTTCGGACGTTCAGTTGGAATATTGATTAATGCATTTCGGTAAATTTCCCCATTGAAGCTTTTGCCATCTCCTAAGGCTGTATATCTTTGTTCTTTACCCATGATGTTTAAATTAAACTTCAATAAGTTATCCCACATAGAGTGGTTGATTTCCAATCGTGTGGTTAATACTCTATTGTCTGAGCGTTTGATAATGCCTTGGCCAGACTTATAGTTTATGTTTGCGATATAATTAGAGTTGCGATTACCTCCGCGTAGACTGGCATTAGTTACGTAAGAAATAGGAGTCCTTAATATCTGGTCTAGCCAATCTGTGTCGTAACCATAATCAATAGCGCCGGGTTTCCCTTGTTTTACTAATTGACGGTATTGATTGGCATCCATCATATCTAATCTTTTTTTGATTTGCTGGGTAGTGACATAAGCTTGAATATCAATAGTTACAGGTATCTCTCCTTTCACTTTTTTTGTGGTGATGAAAATAACACCATTATTTCCTCTGGTTCCATAAATGGCGGCGGCTGAGCCGTCTTTTATAACATCTATGCTTTCGATATCTTCTGGTGCAACAGTGCTCATATCACCCGGAACTCCATCGACAATAACTAATGGCACCCGGTCTCCTTTTAGTGAGCCGATACCACGCAATACAATTTGGGATGAAGACGTCGGATCACCATTTGGCATGACAATGCCAAGTCCAGCAACCTTTCCTTGAAGCAACTGGGCTGCGTCTTGCACTGAACCTTGAATGAATGTTTCACTTTTTATGCTGGAAATAGATGAAGTTAATTCCCCTTTTTTCTGTGTACCGTAGCCAACCACTACCACCTCGTCTAATTGTTGCGTATCTTCTACTAAACGGATATTGATTTGTTGTTTCCCATTTACAGGAACATCTTGTGTCAAATATCCGATATAGGAAATCTGCAAGATGGCAGAAACAGGAACATCTAACGTATAATTACCATCTATATCTGTAATAGTTCCGTTAGTTGTTCCTTTTATAACGACGTTAGCACCGATAATAGGTTCTCCGGATTTATCTGTAATTGTTCCTGAGACCTTATTGTTATCCTGTTGTTGTTCTGCTTTTTCATCTTTCTTCATCAACATGATATTACTGCCTTCAATCGCATATCCAATATTCGTGTTTCTGAAAATTTGTGACAAAACATCCATTACCGTTTGGTCTTGAGCGTGTACGGATGCTTTACGGTTTAAGTCGATTTCATTTGTATTATAAATGAATAAATAATCAGTTTGCTGTTCTATCTGTTCTAAAATTGAATGCGTAGATTCATTATTAGCATTGATATTGATGCGCATCGTTTGTGAATGTACGGATGCGAGTAAGCTGAAACTGAATACAAATAATGCAATGAATGTTAATCTCATTATTCGAAATGTTTTGTCTTCTGTGTTAAAAGGGGACATAAAATGCCCGTTACAAATTTTTTTCATACATTTGTAATGTCTTATTTGTTAGTACTAAATGAATTTATTTTCGCAAGTCTGGTACTGACTTACGGAAGGGGGATGTTGCAGCATCTCCCTTTTTGTGTAATTTGTGCTGTTAATTGTTTGTTATGTTTTCATTCTCTATATTCTGTATTTAAAAGGTTAACGACTAAATATTTATTTTATCACGATTAGATTCGTCTCTTCATTTTTTGTATAAGTGAATTTATGTTTTAATTGTAATACTTTCAATACATGGTCAATTCCGTCTTTGATACGGAATTTGCCGGAATAACGGTATTGAAGTAAGGATGGTCGTTGAACATCAATTTTAATATCATAATAAAGCTGTAACTTTTCTATTAAACTTTGGATCGACTCGTCTTCGAAACAGAATAATCCCTCTTTCCATTTAAAGTAGTTGTAGTCAGGAATATGGGATGTATTTAATCCTTCCTGACTTGCGATCGCCATCTCGTTCGGCTTTAGGCGTAATCTTTTCGGCATAGTTAAGGAAGATATTTCTACGCTGCCCTTTAATAATGCTGTCTCAAATAAAGGACTGTTGTGATATGCCTTAACATTAAATTCGGTACCCAATACATGAATTGCGTATTTTTCGGTTTGTACGGTAAAAGGACGTTTTTTGTCATGATGTACAGAAAAATACCCTTCTCCGTTAAGTTCTACGTTCCGTTTATTTGTGCCGAATTTATTAGGAAATTTCAATGTCGAGCGAGAGTTGAGCCAAACATGTGTCCCGTCCGCTAAAGTTAACTCAGCTCGCTGACCTGTGGGTACATGGATGGTTTGTATTTGTATATCCTCTACCTTTTGTTCTACGAATTGTTTAGTAACAAAGATTCCAATTAAAAAGATCGCTGCTATTTTTAGTGTTTCGATTGCGATACGTCGAATTGTTGGAATGAATTTTTTATGAAGTGTTTTTTGCTCTGTATCCGTATGCCAAAGTGAAATATCATATAATTTACGTAAAGCCAGAAATTCACGCATGTTATCAGGACTTTCGTCCAGCCATGACACTACTTTCAGTCTCTCTTCTTCGGAAACCTTACCTCTTATGTACCGTTGTAGTAATTGCTCCATGAATGTCTGTTAATTTATTTTCTATTATAAAAACAACGCTGTGCGCTAAATCCCTAGTGGAAAAATGAAAAAAATTAAGAAAAAAGAAAATAAAATAAGGGTAGATAGTCTTTCAAGTTGATACGCAAAGCTTTTAAAGCCTTGGTTATGTGGTATTCTACACCTTTTATGGTGAGGTTTGTCTCATCCGCTATTTCTTTTACGGTTTTATTCTCGAAGCGGCTCATCTCGAATATTCGATGAGTTTGTTCTGGTAAGTTTTTTAAAGTTTTGTGGATGATCCTATTGACCTCATCAGAGAAGATCTCTTTCGGATCGCAAGCCTCGAGTGTGGAAATTCTAATGCTTAGTTCTCTATTTTTTATTTCCTCTAAATTTTCAATAGCGGCATCATGTATGGCTTTATGGCGTAAATAGTTAAGGGCTTTATTTTTCAAAATCGTGAGCAATAAGGCTTCTGTTATCTCGTTTTCTCCAGCAGAGACCAGTCGCCAATATTTTACAAGCGATTCAGCTACGATATCCTCAGCCACCATGTCATCATGTACATATGATTTGGTGAACAGGAATGACCGTCGGTAATTCCGTTCATAAATGATATTAAAATCGTCTCCTTTCATCTTCAATACAGATTTAGCGGTAAAAGTAGGAATTTTTGATAGAAAAATAGTTAAAGTAATCATACTTTCATTTTCCCCGCTTTCCGGTTATCTCAAGTATAATATGGGATGAAAGAAATTGATTGTTGTCCATTTATCGCATTGATAGTAAAAGGTTAGAGTGGAAAGAGGTCTTGAATACGGAATTCAGACTAAGTTCTATTTACTCAAAATAGTTGGGGTTATCTGTTTTAATTTTAGATCATTATGAGGCGGTGTCTATATGTGGAGACGGGGCATGCCCCGTCTCTCTCTAAATCCGTTGTTCCTTACCATTCACGATAAATCGCTTGATAGGTTGTTTTACCGGTCTTAATAGGTAACTCCAATCCTTTTCAGTTGTATCTAACGTGATTTCCAATCCATCTTCCAGTTGTTTTACTTTATAATTAATCTTATTATTTCCAACAGGAAGATCTTTCATTTCAATAAAGTCCCAATCTGATGGTAAATTAGGACTTAGGGTCAAGGTCTTTTTATAGGCTTCTGGTTGTATGCCATATATATAACGAATCAAAGGTGTTGCTATACCATAGATGGTCCATGCTTGAACAGGGCAGCCATAATCAGGCATCATCTCATTAATTGATCCCGGAAGTGTACGGCCAAATGTATCGACGATGCGATTGATATACCATAAAGCCTCATCTACACGTCCGTAAGCGCATTCGGCCATCGCTTGTACGCCTGTTGCGATAGTCATCATGCGATCTCTTTCGACTGCGGATAAATAAGGACCATATTCGCCGCAATGCTCTTTTCGTACTTTATCCAATTGCCGAATAGCTCTGTCTTCTGAGGCAATATGAGTTTCTATTGGAGTGCTTATTACCCAATTCTTGTTAGTTAACCATCCTTTCATAATACCAGTTGGATACGCTTCAAATTGTTTATACATATCCTCATACATTGCGATATGCTTTTTCTTGCTATCCTCATATTCCTGTAAGGAAACCTCGGCAACATCCCACCTGTATTCTGTATTACGAACCTGTTCGATAGCACCTTTAGTCGTTTCTAAGGCTTGCTCTCTCGTTCCATAAAAATCACAATAAATTTCTAAATCCTTATCCCAAAATAGGTCGTTTATCCTTTCTTTCAAATCGATTGCTTGCGAGGCGCACTCACTGGCAAATGCATCTTCTCCCATTATTAAGGCAATCTGCGACATAACTTCCAGTGCTTGCTGGGTATAAACAGAGACATCAATCAATTCCGCATTTAATCCTCTAACTTCCATGATTCCATACCCTTCGGGGAACATATTCTTGTTTGTATCCATATCTTTCAAAAGGAAGTTCAGACCTTTTTGCATATAAGGATACATATCTGCAAGGAATTTGTTATCACCAGTCCATTTATAAACATTCCATACAGCGATGACAAAATGAGCAGTCTCTTGAGTATTTCCTTTGTGGCTGACGAATGCGTTGAATGCCATTTCATGCAAAATACGGCCATTCCCATTGGCTTTCTCTGACATCTCTTTGATAACTCTCAATGTCTCTTTTGCTAATTTTTGGTCACCTGTAGCGACAAGGCCTTGTAATGAATAAGAATTATCACAACCGAATAACCATGGATATTCAATTGCGCCCGCTCCCAGAAAGCGTCCTACACCTTCCATATCTGCCGCAAGCCATTCCGTATTGATTTTGCACCAGTTATAAACCTCTTGTAACTTTTTATCTGGAATGTTAATCCGTCCTCTCTCTAATAGTTGGGTGTAATACATTTTTTTATCTTCCAACATTTCGGAATGGTTCGCTAAGATGTCTTTGTAACTTTTTAGGGCATCCTCCTCACTGTCTTTTGATCCTGCGATGACAAAAGAAAGTTTTTTCTCCTGATTCTTAGGAAGTGTAATCGTATAAGTAGAAGAGGCACTTTTACCCGTTCCTTGCGTATTTATATAAGTAGGAGCATCTAGTTGATAAATACTCGTATGTTGATCCGCTCCCCAAATTACGTTCCAGTTATTACCTAAATCTTTCGCTTTAAAAATGGCATCTTGGGCATCCCAGTTCACGACATCATTTGCGTCTTTTAACCCGATTGTCCCGGATGACCATACAGGCAACAAATCTGTTTTTGCGACAAAATCAAAAAGGACTGTTTGCTCTGAATCCGATACATTTTCGATGGTATAGGTAATAACAACACCATTTTTTCCTTGTGGACAAAATTGGAAACGATTGACACGGATACTATTATTAAATAAAGGAGCGTACTCAAATTTACTTCCAAAAGGATAATTCGTATATTGTATTGCGTTTTCCAACCAACAAGAATTACCTTTATTATCTGTCATTTTTACCCAAAAGCCATCTAATAGCTTGATCAAATGATTCCAAACTCCTCCCATCTCTCCGGGAGTATGTCCACCAAGATCAGGGAAGTTTCCATCTTGCGTACCTATTATGTAGGTTTTATCTCCTGCTGTCAGATAAGGATTTTTTTCTTGACCCGCTTGATTCGAGATTCCTTCCATGATTGTTTGTATCTCCTCATCTTGAGTGATACTTTCATTTGTTTGACAAGATATAAATCCCCCCAGTAAACAAATGCATAGATAAAGTGACTTTAGATATTGTGTCATATTCAAATCTTTTGTAGATAAAAGTGGAGGGGATATTATGATACCCCCTCACACTTACTATAATTAATATCCCGGATTCTGTGTCAATGTTGGTTTACCATCGACATAGCTTCTATCTATTTCAGTTAGAGGAATAGCGTAATAGCGATGGTTCTTATCAAAAACGGCTCCATTTAAATATTGGATATGTCTTTTTTCTCTTTCGACATATTTATTTAAAAAATCCTCAGCGATATCCCAACGTACCAAATCGAAGAAGAAATGACCTTCTAACGCAAGTTCCAAGCGTTCTTCAAATCGTACACGTTTTCGTAATACATCTTTACTTAGTCCTGCCCATGAATCCTTATAGATATCCACTTTATAATTGGCGGCAGCTGGACCATTGCCAAAAGGTGCTTCATCTCCTAATCTCACGTAAGATCCGTCTTTTGCCCTTTGACGAATCATATTGACATATTCTTTTGCTTTCTCAGGGTTACCAACCTCTACCTCACATTCCGCAGCCCACAATAATACTTGGGCGTATCGAATAATATTGAAATTCATTGCGTTAAATTTTGCTGTATTGTCATAAGCGTATGTAGCAAGTTGGTTTTCTAATATAATCCATTTTTTTTGGTTATAAGGACCTGCGCTGACTTGATCCCTGATCCAAGCTTTTCCCGGGTGCAATCCCCAATCATGATATGGAACGCCTCTACGACCAACGACCCAGTCTAATCTCGGATCTACAGGGGTTTCCATATCCGGTTCCCATGCCTCGCTAGATTCGATATCTTGGTCGTTTTTGAATTCATGGTCAGCGTAAGTGTCAATCATGGGTAGGCCATTTTCGTCTACTTGATAGGCATTTACTAAGTCGAAAGTAGGTTGTTGGAATCCGGCTCCACTTAAGTTTGGTTGATCTGGAGCGTTGGGATAAGATAAGTCGAAACCACGTTGGCTACGATCGTAACCAGCTCCCGCTACATTTACCGCTACCTGGTTAGACCATACCACTTCTGCGTTATTGTTTTGCTCCGCATTGAAGTTATCAAAATAATTGTCAAGTAACTTATATTTTCCGCTAGTGATGACTTCGTCTAATAAAACTTTTGCCTCGCTGTATTTTTGCTGGAATAAATAAGCCTTGGCCAAGAACGCTTTAGCGGCGTTTTTCGTAGGTCTTCCAGGCTCACTCTGATTATCCGGTAAAATTCCGGTAGCAAAAGAGAAGTCTTCTTCAATATTAGGCCAAATATCTTTGTCATTGGGAACCCTTCTTTGCGGATCTTCTACGTATTCATCAATATAAGGGACCATGTTCCAGATTTTTTTCGCTTCAAAATGATAATATCCTCTTAGGAAACGGGCTTCTGCTCTAATTTCCATTTCACTTTCTTCTGATAAGCCATCAATTTTATTAACATTCAGCATACGAAGTACGTCGTTGCAACGCTCAATAGCTCCATATACCAGTATCCATTTATCCCGGATACGACCATTTTCAGCAGTAGCGACATAACGCTCCATCTGTAGCAGTTCGCCTTGATCGCCGGTAGTACTTCCTTTATGGATATTTCCAGCGCACATATCTCCATAGAAGACATTATCCGGCCCACTTGTTATTCCCCAAACTCCGTTGATAAATCCGTTTAATGGACTATAGCAGGCAATAAGGAGTTTATTCACGGTACTTTCATCTGTTAATACAGACTCATTCAATTTGCCTAATGGTTGTTTATCCAAAAAATCAGAACAACCATTAAACAGGCTAACAGCCATCGTGACGGTTACCCATGTGAACGTTTTTTTCGCTATATGAAATAGATTTTTCATGTTTGTTTAATTTTAAGTATTAGAATGATAAATTGAAACCAATGGAGAATACGCGTGCTAGTGGCATATTATTCATATAATCGACACCCATATTCTTGTCATCGCCGTTCTTAACCTCGGGATCAATGTTGTTATACTTTGTCAATGTCAATAAGTTTTCCGCATTCAAATAAACACGACATTGCTGGAGTCCAATTTTCGAAAGCGTTTGTTTCGGAAGGGTATATCCTAATTCTAATTGTTTCAAACGAATATAAGAACCATCTTCAATTAAGTATGAAGAAACCTTACCTGCCTCATCATTTGGATTCAAGATATTGATCTCCGGCAGTTCCGCATTTCTGTTTTCAGGAGTCCAAGTATTCAATATACGGGTACTTTTATTGAAATAATCTCCCCAGAAATCAAGACCATCCCTACCGCCTTTCGATGCGAAACAAATATCATTTCCTTGACTGCCTTGGATATAAAGAGACAAATCGAAGTTCTTGTAATAGAAGCGTGAACTCAAAGAGTACTCGAAATCAGGGTGAGGATTACCGATATAGGCCCTATCTTGGCTGTCTATTTTTCCGTCATTATTCACATCTCTATATTTCCAACGGCCGATTGCTTTGTCTGACTGTTCTACATGCGAGTCGACCTCGCCTTGTGTTTGGAAAATACCATCGATCACATAGCCATAGAAAGAGGAAATCGGATGACCTACTTCTGTTCTTGTATATGTGTTCGATATGAATTGATTTGAAGCTAATTTCTTTACCTCATTACGATATCCGGACAAAATGAGCCCTAATTCGTACCGGAAACCATAGTCTGTCGTATTCTGGAAATTGATATTCAATTCATATCCGTTATTTTGCATTTCACCGATATTCATAAATGGGGCACTTGCCACTCCTCCGGTAGAAGGATAAGTAATTCTTTGCAAGATGTCGGTAGTATATTTATGGTAGAAATCGAATGACAAATTCAGTTTATTATTAAAAAGACCTGCGTCGATACCAATGTTTGTTTGTGTAGTCGTCTCCCATTTAAGATCCGGATTACCAATGCTCTCCTTACTGATACCTTGAGTGACAGAGTTTGGATCTCCCGCTATAGGATAGCTGCTAGTTGAGATATTCGTATAATACATGGACGCAAATGCGTAGTTATCGATATCCTGATTTCCTGTCAAACCGTAACTGGCTCTGATTTTCAAATCACTAAGAATATCTTGCCCTTTCATGAAGTTTTCTTCCGTAAGTCTCCATGCGGCGTTTACCCCTGGGAAGTAGCCATATCTATGATTCGCACCAAAACGTGAGGACCCATCCCGACGAATAATAGCCCCTAAATAATATTTGTCCTTATATTGATAATTGACACGTGCGAACAGAGAGAACAATGCGTATTCATTTGCGTTGCCTGTATTGTCCTTGTTGGATTCGCCAGCGTCAAGGTATCTATAATCGGGATCCTCGATAATAAAATTACTTCTATAAGCAGAGAGATTCTCTATTTTAGAACTAATGGCTTCTGTACCTAGCAAAACATTCAGATTATGTGTTTCACGAAATTTTTTCGTGAAGGTCAAAGTATTGTTCCAAACCAATTCTGATTTACGGCCTCTTGCTTCCTTTAAAGAATTCACTAGCGTATTTGCGTCTCCTTTGTTCCAATAAGTTTTTGGATTGAACTCTTTGGAGCCGCTATCCTCAACGTTTACGCCGACATTTGTCTTGAATTGGAAGTATTTCAAGAAATTGATATCCAAATACAAATTACCTAACAAGTTGAGGTTGTCATTGTAATTCTCTCTTTGATTATAAAGTTGGGCTACCGGATTCTTGGAATCACCTAAACCATTAGCTTTTGTTCCGGCCCAATTACCTTCTACGTCGTAAACCGGAATAAGCGGAGCCATACGTACGGCCTCATGGTCTGATTTGCTTCCTTTGTATTTAGAGTAAGTTGCGCTTAGGTTTGATCCTAATGTGGCGAAGCTCAAAATCTTAAATTGAGAATTGGCTCGTAAAGAGAAGCGATCATAGCCCGCCCATTTTACAAGAGCTTCTTGTTTATAATAGTTTGCGCTCAAGAAATATTTAGACCCATTGCCACCTCCTTGTGCGCTGATATCAATGTTTGTAGTCGGTGCGGGGCGATAAACTTCATCAGCCCAATTAGTTCCGATCTTATTAGCGCGCATAAATTGATTTTCCGCAGTATTATAAGTGCTGAGATCTACCTGGCCTTCCATGGCTCCTGCCGGTAGAATATAATCAGGAATGACGGGTGTAGCTCCGTTGCCATATTGGTCATGCTGTGGTGTTAACCCGGCGTTTCTCATTGCGTTCCACAAGACTTCTCCATATTGTTGGGAGTTTAGCATTTCCGGCAAGTTGGTGGAAAGTTGCACGCCTACGTTTACTTTTACGTCAACGGTAGGTTTTCCTTCTTTACCTTGCTTTGTCGTGATTAAGATAACCCCGTTAGCTGCTTGGGAACCATAGATAGAGGCGGAGGAAGCATCCTTCAATACTTGTACAGACTCTATACTTGAAGGATTTATTTGGGATGCGATCTCGCTTTTTGTAGGAAAACCATCAATGACATACAACGGGCTGTTATTATTCAGTGTTCCGACACCTCGAATACGGATAGCAGGAGCATCGCCAGCTACGCCGGAAGTTGTTACGGACACACCGGATAACCTACCTTGAAGAAGGTTCTGTATATTCCCGGATGATTGAATAGATAAATCCTTCGTAGATATGGAAGAGATAGATCCGGCTACGTCTTTCTTGCGTTGCGTACCATAACCGATAACAACGACATCATCCAATGCTTGTGCGTCATCCTTCATGGTAATTTGGATGTTCGTCTGCCCTTTGGTCGGGATTTCTTGCGTCTGATATCCGATATAGGAAATTTGCAAGATGGCGTTCTCGGAGACCATAAGGCTGAAATTTCCGTTAATGTCGGTGATTATACCGTTTGTGGTTCCCTTCTCCACGATATTTGCTCCAATGATAGGTTCACCAATTGCGTCTTTCACAACACCGGTGATTCTCCGGTTACTCTGTTGTGTAACAGAAGTGTTTTTTCGCATTAACATGATGTTATTACCCTCCATCGCATATGAGATGTCTGTTTGGGTAAAGACAGATGATAACACATCTGCTACGGTTTTATTTTGCGCCTCTACGGAAACCTTACGATTTAGATCTATTTCTTTGGTGTCGTACACAAAGAGATAGTCTGTTTGTTTTTCGATTTCGTTTAAGACAATTTGAGTGTTTGCATTGTTCACATGGATATTGACCCGTGTATTTTGCGAATTAACAGATACAAACATTCCTGTGGTTGATAGAAATAGTGTTATAAAAGTTAACTTCATAACTCTTTTTGTTTGATTTTTCATACATTTGTAACTCTTGAATTTGATACTGATGATTTAAGTGCATGTGGTATTGATTCTTTCCGGGGAGTGTTGCCGCATTTCCCGGTTTTTATATACCGTTTCTTTTTTGATATTTTTTATCTCATAGGCATACATGATTTATAAGGTTAACATTCTGTTCTTACTTTATGATTATTAGATTCTTATCGTCATCTTTGATGTATGTGAATTTATGTTTTAACTGAAGTACTTTTAATACATGCTCTATTCCATCTTGAATACGAAATTTGCCGGAATAGTGATGTTTCAACAATGAGGGACGTTGGATCTCAATCGTAGTATCATAATAAAGTTCTAGTTTCTTTATTAGATCTTGGATTGATTCATTCTCAAAACAGAACAGGCCTTCTTTCCATTTAAAATAGTCGCTATTATTAATTGTAGATTTCTTGAGCATCCTATTCTCTATACTAACGATTTCATTAGGCTTGAGTTGTAATCCATTTCTTAAATTAGGGGAACTGATTTTTACACTACCCTTTAAAAGGGCGGTTTCGAACAAGGATGTGTTATGGTAAGCTTTTACATTGAACTCTGTACCTAATACTTGAACATCATGATTTTGGGTATGTACGGTAAATGGACTATTTTCATTGTGCTGGACAGAGAAGTAACCTTCGCCGTCTAATTCCACGTTTCGGGTGTTTGCGCTGAATTGTTCAGGAAATTTTAGGGTTGAGCGAGAGTTTAGCCATACATGCGTACCATCGGCTAAGGTGACCTCTGCCCGTTGTCCGGCAGGGACATGAATGGTTTGCATTTGTTTCTTGTTCGATTGTTGTATCTGCAGTTGTTTGCTTCCCCAAAAGCCGATTAGAAAGATGGCTGCGATTTTTAAGATCTCGGCCATTATCTTCCGTATGGAATAATGTACTTTCTTTACGGAATTTGTCTTATCTGTATTGGCTTGCCAAAGTGAAATGTCATATAATTTGCGTAAAACCAGAAATTCACGCATGTTTTCAGGGCTTTCGTCTAACCATGATGCTATTTTCAGTCTTTCTTTCTCTGAAACCTCTCCTTTTATGTATCGTTGTAGTAATTCCTTCATGGTATCTATTAATTTCGCTTTATAAATAATAAACGATGCTGCAAGATAGATCCCTAGTGGAAAAACGAGAAAAGTCAAGAAAAAAGAAAATAGAATAAGGGAAGATAATCTTTTAGATTGATACGTAATACTTTTAAAGTCTTGGTAATGTGGTATTCTACTCCTTTTACGGTGAGGTTGGTTTCTATAGCGATTTCTTTCACTGTTTTGTTTTCGAAACGACTCATCTCGAATATCCTGCGAGTTTGTTCGGGCAATGATTGTAGGGTGCGCTGAAGGATTGTGCGTATCTCTTCCCGGAAAATTTCTTCTGGATCGCAAGCCTCTAAAGTGGATATGCGGATGCTTAGTTCTCGCTTTTTTATTTCTTCTAGATTTTCGATCGCAGCATCATGTACAGCTTTATGGCGTAAGTAGTCGAGAGCTTTATTTCTCAAGATCGAAAGTAAAAGAGCTTCTGTTGCTTCTCCTTTTTGGGTGGAGATCAGTCTCCAATACTTCACAAGAGAATCGGATACGATATCTTCTGCTATCATATCATCATGTACGTATGATTTAGCGAACATGAACGATCGTTGATAGTTTCGTTCGTAAATAATGTTAAAATTGTCTTTTGCCATTATAAGCTGAGTAATAAAAATAAGATTACATGACTTCTGGAGTAAAACTAAGTTCTTCAAAGTTCCCTAGGAACTATGTTCATGACTATTTAGTGCCAAATGCCTTTTATGTTAAAACTCCAAAAGATAAGGCAAATATATTGATTTCTTTTAGCAAAACACAATCTTTTCTATTCTAAATCAATATTGTCTTATATTTTATTGACATAACTATATGATTTCAGGGCATAAAAGTCCCACCGGTTAGTCTATTTACGCTCTGTAGATACAATATGTGAATTAGGAAGAAGCGTAGTTTGTAAATACCGAATATAGTTCCTAGGGAACTATGTTCTTCATTCCTACAGAAGACAAAAGTTTCGTGCCGAAGAAACCTTAGTTTCCCTATATAGAAACAAAAGTTTCCTAAGCGGAAAACAAAGGTTTTAGCGGTATAAAACTTTAGTTTTTCATGGATAAAAACTGTATAAGCTTATATGTTAATGTTTTGTCTGTATAAGGAAGAGACCGTATGATGATTGCGGCAAGTGTGGAGAGATCGTTCTGTTTAGAGATAGAAAAGTAGTAAATGATGGTAGATAGGGCCTGATAATTGTAGATGTTTTTTATCTACCACCATAGGCTAAACCGTCTAAAGATAGATGATTACAAGGATAGTTGTAGATGTTGTAGATAAATTGGATATTTTTGAACCTTAGTCAGTAAGAGAGAGTACTGTTCGTGAGTTGATGAAGGAGATCTCCTCATTGGCTATTCGCTTATCTGGATTTGGGAAAATTACGAGATCAAATACGAAACATCCCGTTTCTTTCGTTGTTATATGGAGGATTATCCATATATTTGTAAATAAACTAGGTAAGCTTATGGCAGCGAAGAAAGATAGAGTACTTTGGGCTGATGACGAGATTGATTTGTTGAAACCGCATATCTTGTTCTTGCAGGACAAAGGGTATGAGGTCGTTCCGGTGGTGAGCGGGCAAGACGCTATTGACTGCTGTAAGGAACAATCGTTTGACATTATTTTTCTCGATGAGAATATGCCCGGCTTGACAGGATTGGAGACGCTGTCGCATATCAAGGAGATCGCTCCGAATGTGCCGGTCGTGATGGTGACTAAAAGTGAGGAGGAAAGTATCATGAATCAGGCGATCGGAAATAAGATCGCGGATTATTTGATCAAACCGGTAAATCCCAACCAATTGCTTCTCTCTATCAAGAAGAATGTCCATAAGAACGTGATTATCTCCGAGACGACCACGGTGGGTTATCAGCAGGAATTCGGTCGTATAGGTATGCAAATCAATGATTCCTTGACCACAGACGACTGGATGGAGGTCTATAAGAAACTGGTGTACTGGGAACTGGAACTGGAAAGCAGCCAAGTGGCAATGACAGATATGCTCCGTATGCAGAAGGAAGAGGCCAATAACGCTTTTGCCAAATTCGTGAAGAAGAATTATGTGGACTGGATACAGAATCCGGTCGATCGCCCGTTGATGAGCCCCGACCTGTTTAAGAAGAAAGTCTTCCCAATGTTGGATAATGACGAGAAGGTTTTCTTTATATTGATCGATAATTTCCGGCTGGATCAATGGCGGGTGGTAAAAGAATTGCTTACTGAGTATTTTACGTTTGACGAGAGCTTGTATTATAGCATACTGCCAACCGCCACGCAATATGCCCGCAACTCCATATTCTCGGGCTTGATGCCCTCGCAAATAGAGCAGATGTTTCCGGATTTGTGGGTGGATGAGGAGAGCGAGGAAGGCAAGAATTTGAATGAGGCTCCATTGATTCAAACCCAGATCGATCGATTCCGTAAAAAATATACCTTCTCATATAATAAAGTACACGATTCCCAATATGGAGAGAAATTGTTGGGTACGATCCCTTCTCTTACTCGTAATCAACTGAATGTGATTGTGCTGAACTTCGTGGATATGCTTTCGCATGCTCGTACGGAGAGTAAGATGATCCGTGAGTTGGCGCAAAGCGAGGCGGCCTATCGCAGCTTGACTAAATCATGGTTCCAGCACTCTTCTACGCTTGAGTTGTTCAAACGAATCGCTGAGCGGGGAGCTAAGGTAATCGTTACGACCGATCATGGAACGATCCGGGTAACGAATCCGATCAAGGTGATAGGCGATAAGAACACGAATACCAATCTACGCTATAAAGTAGGCAAGAACTTGAACTACAATCCGAAAGAGGTATTCGAGATCCGGGATCCGGAAAAAGTAGGACTTCCTTCGCCGAACCTAAGCAGTAAATATATTTTTTCCTGTGGAGAGAATTTCTTCGCTTATCCGAATAATTATAACTATTACGTCTCTTATTACAAAAATACATTCCAGCACGGAGGAATCTCGATGGAGGAGATGTTGGTGCCGTTTATTACGATGGAACCGAAATAAATATCGTTTTTTTGTTCGTAGATGGTAGGTTTTGTTTAATTTTGCGAAAAAAGAAATATGTTTATCCATAATGAAATACGTAAGAATCTTTCCTTGTTCTCTGATATATGTAAGAATCATGGGATAAAATCGTTGTATGCGTTTGGATCTTCGGTAACAGACCAATTCAATCCACAGAGGAGTGATATTGACTTGTTGGTAGAAATGGAAGATATGGATCCTTTAGAAAAAGGAGAAAAATTACTTTCTTTATGGGATAAGTTAGAAGATTTCTTTCAAAGAAAAGTAGATCTACTGACTCAGAAAAGTTTAAAAAATCCATTTCTTTTAGAGAATATAGATAAAACAAAAATTCTATTGTATGACAATAAAAGAAAAGAAGTATTTGTCTGACATGATGAGGGCGATAAGCTTGATCGAATCGTTTACCGCAAATACTAGATCTTATATGGAGTATACAGTGGATCTAAAGACGCAAAGTGCGGTGGAAAGGCAATTGGCCATTATAGGTGAGGCTCTAAATCAATATGACAAACAACCGGAACGTATATCGCTAAACAATACACGGCAAATAGTTGGTTTTCGTAATCGGATTATACATGCTTATGACAGCTTGGATGACACATTGGTTTGGGCGATAGTCGTTAATCATCTGCCGGCCTTAAAAAGTGAAGTGAAAACATTATTGGAAAATTGTTAAGTTAGATAAGATGAGCACACTGAAAATAGAAAGTTTGGATAAGATCCATGAGGCGGCTAAGGAGTTTATCGCCGGGATGGATGATCGTACGGTCTTTGCCTTCTATGGTCCGATGGGGGCCGGTAAGACTACCTTTATCAAGGCGATCTGTGAGGAATTGGGTGTGGAGGATGTGATCAACAGTCCCACATTCGCTATTATCAATGAGTACCGTAGCGATACGACGGGAGAATTGATTTATCATTTTGATTTTTACCGGATCAATAAATTGAGTGAGGCGGAGGATATCGGAACAGAAGACTATTTCTATAGCGGAGCTTTATGTTTTATTGAATGGCCGGAGAAAATAGATGAGTTGTTACCCGGAGATGTGGTAGATGTAACGATCTCGGAGAATCCGGACGGTTCACGTACTGTAGAGGTTAAGTAAGTCTATGGATCCTTCCGAATACTTTATCTTATCCTTGTTTATCGCTTTGGGATTGTTCTCAATCGTAGCGGCGATCTGTAATTTTGATTGGTACTTTAAAACCAGCGGGGCGATGACTTTCGTGAACTGGTTCGGTCGTGGCGGCGCACGTATCTTCTATGCGTTGTTGGGAATCGGGCTGATCGCTTGTGGGGCGCTGGGACTTATGTATTGGTGATAAAAAGTAAATTATACTTACTTGTCCTAGTAAGTATAATCAAAATGCCTAAGTAAGTATAACTTTGTTGTCTGATGAAGTTATACTTACTTTGAAAAAGGCCTTATTCCGCTAATTGGAAATCGAGTTGCTTACGTTCCAGATTCGCTTGCGCTACTTTGATAGTGATAGGGTCTCCCAAACGATATTGACGTTTCTTGCGACGGCCCAATAAACAATAATTCTTCTCATCAAACTCATAGTAATCATCATCCAGATCACGGATTGGTACAAGCCCCTCGCATTTATTCTCGTTCAGTTCTACGTAAAGTCCCCATTCGGTGACACCGGAGATAACGCCGTCGAATACCATGCCGAGCTTATCCTGCATGAATTCTACTTGCTTATATTTGATGGATGCACGCTCTGCGTTGGCGGCGACTTGCTCCATGCTGGAACAATGATCGCATAAATCCTCATACTTCTTTTGTATAACACTACGGCCACCGGCTAGATAACGTTCCAGCAATCGGTGTACCATCATATCCGGATAACGGCGGATAGGAGAGGTGAAATGTGTATAGTATTCGAAAGCCAAGCCATAGTGACCAATATTCTCCGTGGAGTAACGGGCCTTTTGCATGGCACGGATCGCCACTGTCTCGATCAAGTTCTCTTCCGGCTTTCCTTGTACATTGTCTAATAAGGAGTTAATTCCTTTGGAGACATCCGTCTTCGTACCGTCTGTTTTCAACTTATAGCCGAAGCGACGGATAAAAGAGGCGAAATTCTCCATTTTATCTGGGTCTGGAAGCTCATGGATACGATAAACAAATGTCTTCTTTGTCTTTCCTTTAGGAGGACGGCCCACGAACTCGGCTACGGTACGATTTGCCAATAGCATAAACTCCTCGATTAACTTATTTGCGTCTTTTGAGATCTTGAAATAAACACGGACCGGTTTCCCTTGTTCGTCGATCTCGAATTTAACCTCATAGCGGTCGAAGTTGATAGCGCCACTCTTGAAACGGCGTTCCCGCAATTTCTTGGCAAGGTCGTTCAAGGCTAGAATCTCCTCTTTATAATCTCCCTCGCCGGTTTCGATCACCTCTTGTGCCTCCTCATAGGTAAAGCGGCGGTCGCTCTTGATGATCGTGCGGCAGATCCGGGAGTTTTGTACCACGGCATCGCTATTTAGTTCGAAGACAGCGGAGAAGCATAATTTTTCCTCGTCGGGACGTAAAGAGCATATTTGGTTGCAAAGTCGCTCGGGAAGCATCGGTATCGTACGGTCTACCAGATAAACGGAAGTCGCACGGCTTTGCGCCTCTTTATCGATGACACCGTCCGTTTTCACATAATGTGTTACGTCGGCGATATGTACGCCAACCTCCCAGTTCCCATTATCCAAACGGCGTGCGGAAAGGGCGTCGTCGAAGTCTTTCGCGTCCTTCGGGTCGATCGTGAAGGTTGTTATCCCCCGGAAATCCTCCCGGTTCTCAATTTCCTCCGGAGAGATCGCTTCCGGGATCTTATCCGCCGCTTTTTCTACCGAGGAAGGATATTTGTAAGGCAATCCGAATTCGGCAAGGATCGCGTGCATCTCGGCGGTATTCTGTCCGGCGATACCTAATATATCGATGACCTCACCCAGTGGATTCTTGGCTTCATCCGGCCATTCCACGATACGTACGATCGCTTTGTCGCCGTTCTTGCCCCCTTTCAGTTTATCCTTAGGGATGAAAATATCGTTTGCCAACGTCTTGTTTTCCGTAATCAAGAAGGCAAAGCCTTTAGCTACTTGAAGTTTACCTACGAAAGTACGCTCCTTGCTCTCAAGGATTTCCACGACCTCACCTTCCGGCTCGGCACCTTTACGTTTGGCGAAAAGCTGTACTTTTACTTTGTCTCCATCCATGGCATGCCCGGAATTACGTTCGGCGATAAATACCGGCGTACCTCCGTCTTCAGGAATGAAAGAATTCTTTCCATTGCTGCGGCGTGCGAAAGTTCCTACGGCTAGGGTTCCCAATCCGTTTAGACGGTAGCGGCCACGGTCGATCTCGGAGATGATATCCTCGGCGGACAAGTCATACAGAATGTCTACCACCTGCAATTTCTGCACTTGGTTCTCGAGTCCGATGATCTTGCTGATTTGTTTATAGTTGAAAGGTTCCTTGGGAGAGGATTGGAATACGGAAATGATAGCTTGGATCATCGCTTCTTTTTTCATACGTTTACCAGATCCTTTGTCCTTTTTGCCTTTTTTCTCTTTGTTATCTTTTTTTGCAGGTTTATTCTTTGCCATTCTGTATAATTATTAGCATTTGTTAGATGTGGAGACAGGAGTATGCCTCTATTTTGCATGCTATGTCTACAAAGTAAACAATTTAAATTGATATTTGGTTTACGATTATGCTACTTTATAACCAAAAATACGGATTATTAATGAAAACAATTCGCCGGCACCCCTTTCGCTCCGGGCTTGCAACAGAATACGCTACCGCTTAGTGGATATTCCTCAAGCTGTTCCTCACTCAATCCGGCACGGGCGGTCGTTATATAAAGCGTGTCGAGCTTATCCCCTCCAAAAGCGCATGACGCTACGTGGGGGGCCGGTACGACAATTTTTGTCAACAGGTCGCCGGTATAGGGATTGTAACAATAAACACCGCCACCTCCCCATTGAGCCACCCAAAGGTTGTCGTTGCAATCTATCGTCATTCCATCCGGGGAACCGGTGCCCTCGGGTATATTTACGGCTACGCCATCGTACAATATGTCACCGGAGCTATCGTCATACCGGAAACGTATGATCTTACGGGTAGGTGTGTCGTTGTAATACATGTATTTCTTATTGGCGGACCATACGATCCCATTGGAGATCGTGACTTTTGTCAACTTTGTTTCGACGGTTCCGTCTGCCCATACACAATAAAGGCTGGCAGCCCCTTTAGGTGCGCCAAATCCCATGGTGCCGATCCATAAGCGTCCGGACGGGTCGCATTTCCCATCGTTGCAACGAATCTTCCCGTTATTGTCCGGGATTGGGGCGATAGATGTCGTGTTCCCATCCGTTAGGTTTACACGTATGATCTCGTTTTGTAAAGCGACGACTACCGTACTGTCCGTTTCCGGTACGACGGTAGAGACCATGCGGTCGAACTGCCATGAACGGCAGTTTTGCAAGTCCGGTATATACTCATATAACGTCTTTCCTTCAATATCTACCCAGAAAAGTGTATTGCGATCGGGATGCCAAATCGATCCCTCCCCTGTAGTAGCTTCCGCCCGAAACGCCAGATCGGGGCTGATTATAATAGGATCGTTTATACAAGAGGTTCCTTCAAACATGATAAATGCCAATATTAATTTAATAACTATTTTTTTCATGGTATGCTATGAATCTGAGTTTACAAAGGTATAAATTTGTTTTATAATGCCATGATAAAAGATTATTTATGTAACTTTGCCGCTTAAATAAAATTACCGATGAGCGTAGAGATAAGAGAAGTTACCAGTAAGAAGGAGCTTAAGAAGTTTGTCAAGTTCAATATCGAATTATACAAGGGTAATCCCTATCACGTACCGGGTTTAATAGAGGAAGAGATGATGACGCTGGATAAGAAGAAAAATCCGGCGTTCGAGGTGTGCGACGCTATTTACTTCCTTGCCTATAAGGACGGGAAGGTGGTAGGCCGTATCGCCGGTATGGTGAATCGCCCGAGTAACGAGGCTTGGGGACAGAAACGTGCCCGCTTTGGTTTCGTAGATTTTATTGATGATGACGAGGTGGTTGATGCCCTTTTTGGCGCTGTCGAGAAATGGGCCCGCGAACAAGGCATGGAGGAGATCCACGGTCCGATGGGCTTTACCGATATGGATCACGAGGGTATGTTGATCGAGGGTTTCGATCAGATCGGTACGATGGCTACAATTTATAATTATCCCTATTACCCCAAGCAAGTGGAGCGTATCGGATACGGAAAGGATCAAGATTGGCATGAATTTAAGATCTATATACCGGATGGCGTTCCCGAGAAGCATTTGCGTATCGGCGAGATCGTGAAGAAGAAATACGGATTGAAGGTGCTGAAGTTCAAGAACGCTAAGGAGATTATGCCTTACGCCCGTCCGGTATTCCATACATTGAATGCGGCTTTCGCTCCCTTGTATGGTTTCGCGCAATTGACCGAGAAGCAGATCGATTATTATATCAATATGTATATCCCTATGCTGCGTTATGATTTGGTAACGCTGATCGTAAGGGAAGAGGATAATGCGGTGGTTGGCTTTGGCATCTCCCTGCCCAACCTTTCGAGAGCCTTGCAAAAGGCTCGTGGGCATATGTTACCCTTCGGGTGGATTCATTTGCTGAAAGCGTTGAAGAGCAAACCGAAAGTAATCGACCTGTATTTGACAGGAGTCTTGCCGGAATATCAAAGTAAAGGCGTGAACGCTTTATTATTTAATGACTTGATTCCGGTCTATAAGCGTATCGGTGCCGTTTACGCCGAGAGTAACCCGGAGCTGGAAACGAATAGCGCCGTACAAGCGCAATGGGATTATTTCAAGCGAGAGCATCATAAATCAAGAAGAGCGTATATTAAAAAGTTATAAGAGATATGGATGAGCTGAATTCAACGATACAACAACCTACGGAATATAACGATGATGACATCAAGACACTGGACTGGATGGAGCATATCCGCCGGCGTCCCGGTATGTATATCGGAAAACTGGGGGACGGTAGCTATGCCGATGATGGTATCTATGTGTTGTTGAAGGAGGTGCTGGATAACTCTATCGACGAGTACATGATGGGGTACGGCAAAAGTATCGAGGTGACTATCGAGGAAGGTACGGTAGCCGTGCGGGATTATGGCCGTGGTGTCCCTCTGGGTAAGGTCGTGGATGTGTCTAGCAAGATGAATACCGGCGCTAAATACGATAGCAAGGCGTTTAAGAAATCCGTGGGTTTGAATGGTGTGGGTATCAAGGCGGTGAATGCCTTGAGTAGTTATTTCTTGATAACCAGCTACCGTGACGGAGAGTGTAAGCGGGTGGAATATAGTAAGGCGATCGTCACGGAGGAATCGGATATCCAACCGACCGGGGAGGCGAACGGTACGCAGGTGTTTTTTGTCCCGGATCGGGAGATCTTTAAGGATTATCATTATAAGGACGAGTTTATCGAGGGGCTATTAAAGAACTATGTCTTCTTGAACTCGGGACTTTCCATTATTTACAACGGCAAGCGTTTCTATTCCCGCAACGGTCTGGTGGATTTGTTGAACGAGAATATGACCACCGAGCCTCTTTACCCGATCATCCACCTGAAAGGGGAGGATATAGAGGTGGTTATCACGCATAGCAACCAATATGGAGAGGAATATTATTCGTTCGTGAACGGCCAGCATACCACCCAAGGCGGTACGCACCTTTCTGCTTTCAAGGAGTCTATAGGCCGTGTCATCAAGGAATATTACAATAAGAATTTCGAGTATTCGGATATTCGTGCGGGTATCGTGGCCGCTATCAGCATAAAAGTGGAGGAGCCTGTATTCGAGAGCCAGACAAAGACCAAGCTCGGCTCGAAAGATATAGGACCGGACGGCCCTACGGTAGCGAAGTTTATCGGTGATTTCATCAAGAATGACCTGGATAACTATTTGCATAAGAATATGGAGACTTCGGAGCTTTTACTGAAGAAGATCTTGGAGTCCGAGAAAGAGCGCAAGGCGATCGCCGGTGTTACGAAGCTGGCCCGCGAGCGTGCGAAGAAAGCGAATTTACATAATAAGAAACTAAGGGATTGCCGGATTCACCTGACCGACTCGAAAGGGGATCTGCTAGAGGAAAGTAGTATCTTTATCACGGAGGGTGACTCGGCTAGCGGTTCTATCACGAAGAGCCGTAACCCGAATTACCAAGCTGTATTTAGTTTGAGGGGTAAGCCCTTGAATAGTTATGGCTTGACAAAGAAGATCGTTTACGAGAACGAGGAGTTTAACTTGCTTCAAGCGGCCTTGAATATTGAGGATGGCTTGGAAGGTTTGCGGTATAATAAGGTGATTATCGCGACAGATGCCGACGTGGACGGGATGCATATCCGTTTATTGTTGATTACCTTCTTCTTGCAATTCTTCCCCGATTTGATTAAGCGTAATCATGTTTATATCTTGCAAACCCCGTTATTCCGGGTACGTAACCGGCAGAAGACGTGGTATTGTTATTCAGAGGAGGAACGCTTGGCTGCCATAGCCGCTGCCGGGAAGAATCCGGAGATCACCCGATTCAAAGGTCTGGGAGAGATCTCTCCCGATGAGTTCAAGCATTTTATCGGCAAGGATATACGCCTTGATCCGGTGACAATGAAGAAAGAGGACCTCGTGAAAGATATGCTCGAGTTCTATATGGGGAAGAATACCATGGAGCGACAGAACTTTATTATCGATAACTTAGTGGTTGAAGAAGATGTCATCAATTGAAAATAAACGTATCGCGCTTTTTCCCGGTACCTTCGATCCTTTTACGATCGGGCATCAATCCTTGGTAAGGCGTGGGTTGGAACTGGTGGACGAGATCGTGATCTCGATCGGTATCAACGATAAGAAGCTTACCTATTTCTCCTTGGAGAAGCGGATGGAAGCGATCTGGAATCTATACAAGGATAATCCAAGGGTGAAAGTCATGTCATATAATCAATTGACGGTGGATTTCGCTAAAGAGGTCGGAGCCGGCTTTATCTTAAGAGGAATCCGTACGGTCAATGATTTCGAATATGAGAAGACGATCGCGGACGTGAATCGTAAGTTGACGGGTATCGAGACTTTTATCTTGTTTACGGAACCGGAGCATACGCATATTAGCTCAAGCATTGTCCGTGAGTTGTTACGCTACGGCAAAGACATTTCCCAATTCGTCCCTAAAGAGACGAGATTGTATTGAAAATTATGAAACGAATATATCTGATGAAAAGAATCGTCTTATCCCTGCTGATCGTCCTAGGTGTGTTTACCGGAGCGACAGCGCAAAAAGCGAATATGGATGCCCGGAAGCTCCAATTGGCTTTATTCGCTATATCTAATCTATATGTCGACTCTACTAGCGAGACGAAGTTGGTGGAAGACGCTATAGTCGGCATGTTGGATAAGCTAGACCCTCATTCCAATTATATGGACCCGGAGGAGACGAAAGAGATGACCGAGCCTTTACAAGGCAATTTCGATGGTATCGGCATACAGTTCAATATGTTGACGGATACGCTTTACGTGATTCAGGTAATCCCCGGAGGTCCCTCTGAGAAGGTGGGGTTGATGGCGGGCGACCGTATTATCCAAGTAGACGATACCTTGATCGCCGGCGTGAAGATGAAGACTACCGATATCATGAAGAAACTACGCGGACCGAAAGGTACCGAGGTGCGTGTGAAAGTAAAGCGAGGCAAGTCGCCGGAATTGATGGATTTCAAGATCGTTCGCGGTAAGATTCCCGTGTATAGTCTGGATGCCGCTTATATGGCGGATAAGAATACCGGTTATATTAAGTTGAACCGTTTCGCCGCTTCTTCCGCCGATGAATTCAGGGAGGCGTTGGAGAAGCTCCGGAAACAGGGCATGAAGAACTTGATTCTGGATTTGCAGGGAAATGGTGGGGGATATTTGAATATCGCCATAGAGTTAGCGGATGAGTTCTTGGATAAAAACCGGTTGATCGTTTATACGAAAGGGAGTAAGCAACCTCGTGAGGAGGCGAACTCTACCGCTCGTGGACAATTCCAAGAGGGACGTTTGGTCGTGCTGGTGGACGAGTCCTCGGCTTCGGCCAGCGAGATCGTCTCCGGCGCTATTCAAGATTGGGACCGTGGAGTGATCGTAGGTCGCCGTACCTTTGGCAAAGGTTTGGTACAGAAACCGATTCCCCTGCCGGATGGTTCCATGATTCGTTTGACGGTTTCCCGTTACTATACACCCACCGGACGTTGTATACAAAAGCCTTACGAGAACGGGAAGATGGAGGAGTACCACCATGATCTGATCGACCGTTATAACCGGGGGGAGTTGATGAGTGCCGATAGCATTCATTTCCCGGATTCAATGAGGTATAACACCTTGGTTACCGAGCGTACCGTATATGGGGGTGGAGGTATTATGCCGGACGTGTTCATCCCGGTAGATACGGCTCGCTATACGGATTATCACCGGAAACTGGTAGCTTCCGGTTTGGTCAATCGGGTGTCCATGAATTATCTGGATCGTAATCGGAACCAGATGATGGCTAAATATCCGAAATTCCAGCAGTATAAGCAAGGTTTCGTGGTCGGAGAGGATATCATGGAGGAGCTTCTGAAGATGGCCGGCGATGAGAAGATTGAGTTTGAGGAAGAGCAATATAATCGTTCGAAGCCGTTGATCATGCTTCAGATCAAGGCGCTTATCGCACGGGATCTCTATGATATGGCGCAGTACTTCCAGATTATCAATGATGATAATCCAAGTTACCAGAAAGCGCTTCAGATTATTAATAATAAAGAAACTTACAATAGGCTTTTAGGACGTTAGCCAACGTAAACTGATAAGGGTATGTATTGGACGCTTTTTCTGACATTCGTGAAAATCGGTATGTTTACCATCGGAGGTGGTTACGCCATGTTGCCGCTTATCCAGCGGGATGTGGTAGACCGGGGGTGGATGACGAAAGAGGACTTTATCGACGTTTTCTCCGTGGCCCAATCGTTGCCGGGTATTTTCGCCGTGAATATAGCGATCTTCGTGGGTTATAAACTGAAGAAGACATGGGGCGGTTTTGTTTGTGCCTTGGGCACGATTCTCCCTTCTTTTGTAATCATGCTCTTGATCGCATTATTCTTTACGCAGGTAAAGGATAATGTATGGGTGGAGAAGGCGTTTATGGGATTGCGTCCGGCGGTGGTCGCCTTGATCGCCGTGCCTTGTCTGACAACCGCACGTTCTATCAAGTTGAGTTACGTGCAAATGATCATACCTGTCGGGGCGGCATTGCTGATCTGGATGGGTGGGGTGTCTCCCGCTTGGATTATCTTGGCGGCTATAGCCGGAGGTTTGGTGTATGGTTTAAATAAGAAGGGCTGATATGATTTGGTTACAATTATTATATGTATATCTGAAGATCGGTATATTGGGCTTTGGTGGTGGGTATGCGATGTTATCCTTGATACAAGCCGACGTGGTGGACCGCTATGGTTGGATTTCCTTGCAGGAGTTTACCGATATTGTCGCTATCTCTCAAATGACACCCGGACCGATCGGTATCAATAGCGCCACCTATATAGGGTATACGGCGGTGCATAATGCGGGGTATTCGGAGACGATGAGTATCCTAGGATCTTGCCTGACGACATTTGCGGTATGTCTGCCTTCTTTCTTATTGGTCCTTCTGATCTCTTATTTCTTCGCTAAGTTTCGGAATAATAAATATGTAGAGGCGGCTTTCCTTGGATTACGCCCGGCTACGGTGGGACTGATCGCTGCCGCTGCCTTGCTATTAATGAATAAAGAGAACTTCATCGACTACAAGAGCTTCTTGATCTTTGGTGCCGCTTTCATCCTAACATGGAAATTCAAGGTACATCCTATCTTGATGATCATCTTGGCGGGTATCGCGGGTATTATTTTATATTGGTAATCCCGATGTCGATGGAATTGCCCGTTTAATCGGTGAAAACAGCCCCTTTTTCTAGTCTGGTTGCCCATGTTTTTAAGGTAATATAGTTTTGCTTTCGTAAAAAGATAGAAAACGAAGGCAATATGAAACAATACGCTTTATTATTCGCATGTCTGTTCTTCCTCTGTGTAGGGAGTAAGGCACAAGAGCAACCTACCCGATGGACGTTGCGCGCTTGCTTGGATTACGCTTTGGAGCATAATATCCAAGTAAAGAAAAGCAAGGTGTCGCATCTTTCCGGTATAGAGGATACGAAGCAGGCGAAAGCACAGCTTTTCCCTTCCCTTTCGGCTTCGGTTACCCAAGGATTCGTGAATTATCCTTCGAGCGACGCCGCTACGAATAATAGCTATAGCGGTAATTATGCGCTGAACGCTAAATGGACGCTTTTTGATGGAGGGCAACGTGTACAGGCGATCAAGCAACAGGAAATACAAAATACCGTCGATGAGCTGGGTATCGAGCAAAACGAGGATGATATCCAAATCTCCTTGATACAGACCTATATGCAGGTACTATATGCGATGGAGTCCGTTCGTATCAACCAAAATACGGTCGAGGTATCTACGGCGCAACGGGATCGTGCGGTGGAGTTGCTACGTGCCGGTTCGATCTCGAAAGTGGATTTGGCTCAGTTGGAAAGCCAGTTAAGCACCGATAAATATCAATTGGTCGTAGCCCAGACGAATCTAGACAATTATAAGTTGCAATTGAAGCAATTACTAGAACTGGATATAACCGAAGAGATCGAATTGGTGATGCCGGAGCTTACGGAGAAAGATATCTTAACCCCGCTTCCGAGCAAGCAAACGATTTACAATACCTCTCTGGCCGTGATGCCGCAAATAAAGAGCAGTGAGCTGGCCGTGGACATCGCCGAGCTGGAGAAGAAAAAGGCGAAAGGTGCTTTCCTTCCTTCGCTCTCCATGAACGCCGGGCTGGGTACCGGCCATCTTTCCGGAACGGATTACGCTTTCGGTAGCCAGGTCTGGAATAGTTTCAACGAGAGTGTCGGATTGACGATCAGCATCCCTATCTTCAGTAACCGTCAGTATAAGACGGCCTATAACAAGGCGAAATACGCGATTACCACCAGCCAGTTGGAGTTGCTGAATACCCAAAAACAATTGCTGCAAACCGTGGAGGGGATCTATCTGGACGCTACCTCGTCGCAGACCCAATATACCTCGGCTACCGAACGCTTGAGTTACGTGAAAGAAAGCTATAACTTGATCGATGAGCAATTCAGCCTCGGTATGAAAAATACGCTTGAGCTATTGACGGAGAAGAACAATTATCTGACCGCCCAGCAAGAGCAGCTACAAGCGAAATACATGGCCTTGATGAGCGTTCAATTGCTGAATGTTTATCAGAAGAAGCCGGTTGCGGAGAATTATTAACCCACTAATGGATATATTTACTCCACTCTCTTTTTTCAAGGTTACCCTGCGACGGAGGTCGCGGGGGCCTTTTGAACAAGAATACAACGTAAAACAGAAATAAAACGAATCAGAATATGGACAAGAAGAAACTAATCATGGGCGGTGTTGCCGTTATCCTTATAGCGGGGGGCGTGTTCCTTTTCACGGGCAAATCCTCGAAAGGCGGGATCAAGCTGGAGACCGCTAAAGTAGGGCGCAGCACGATCACGAATACGGTTACGGCCACCGGTACGGTAGAGCCCGTTACCGAGGTTGAGGTAGGTACGCAGGTCTCCGGTATCATCGATAAGTTGTACGCTGATTATAACGACGTGGTGAAAGCCGGCCAACTGATCGCCGAGATGGATAAGATCAACCTCCAAGCCGAGCTTCGTTCCGCCGAGGCGCAATTGGCGAGCAGCAAGACGGAGTTCGAGTATCAACAGAAGAACTACGCACGTAGCAAGGTGCTTCACGAGAAACAATTGATTAGCGATACGGATTATGAGACGGCTACCTATAATTACGAGAAGGCGAGGGCCGCTTACGACCAGAGTCAGGCCTCCATGGTAAAGGTAAACCGTAATCTCGAATATGCCACGATCACGAGCCCTATAGACGGAGTGGTTATCAACCGGGCCGTTGAGGAAGGGCAGACCGTTGCCGCCGGCTTCGAGACCCCGACGCTGTTTACCATTGCCGCCGACTTGACGAAGATGCAGGTAATAGCGGATGTGGATGAGGCGGATATAGGTAATGTGGAGGAAGGCCAACGGGTTAGTTTTACGGTGGATGCCTATCCGAACGATCAATTCGAGGGCGTGGTTCGCCAGATTCGCCTTGGGGATAGCGAAAGCACCTCCAGCGCTTCTTCCAGTACTTCTTCTTCTACGGTCGTTACCTACGAGGTAGTGATTACGGCAGATAATCCGGACTTGAAACTGAAACCTCGCTTGACGGCGAATATCACGATTTATACGTTGGAACGTGCGAATATCCTGACCTTGCCGAACAAGGCACTTCGTTTTATCCCCGAGCCCGCCATCATGGAATCGTTGGGTATGACCGTGACGGATCCGAATGCGGAGGTACAACCCGGAAAACGCTTGGTTTGGTCCCGCCAAGGAAATACCTTGAGCCCGAGGCAGATTACGGTCGGAACCAGCAACAACAGCGTGACCGAAGTAACCGAGGGCTTGAGCGAGGGCGATGAGGTAGCCGTAGATTTAGCGAGCGCCGCCAACATGCCGGAAGTAGGTGCAGGAGCGGAGCGTAGCCCCTTCATGCCGGGCCCTCCGGGAAGCAACAAAAATAAGAGATAGTTTGCGTCATGAAAGAAATTATCAGATTAGACAATATAAAACGAGACTTCCACGTTGGCGACGAGACCGTCCATGCCCTGCGAGGCGTGTCGTTCACGATTCGCGAGGGGGAGTTCGTTACGATCATGGGAACCTCCGGCTCCGGAAAGAGTACGTTGCTGAACACGCTGGGTTGCCTTGATACTCCTACGAGCGGGGAGTATTACTTAGACGGAGTATCCGTGCGCACCATGAACAAGCGGCAGCGAGCGACCCTCCGGAATCGCAAGATCGGATTCGTTTTTCAAAATTACAATCTGTTGCCGAAGACGACAGCGGTAGAGAACGTAGAGCTTCCTCTCATGTACAATCCTACTTATAAAGCGGCCCAACGTAGGGAGAAGGCGGTCAACGCCTTGATCGCCGTGGGCTTGGGAGACCGACTGATGCATAAAAGTAACCAGATGTCCGGTGGCCAGATGCAGCGTGTGGCGATCGCCCGTGCCTTGGTGAACGATCCGGCGGTGATCCTTGCGGATGAGGCTACCGGCAACTTGGATACCCGTACCTCTTTCGAGATCTTGGTGCTCTTCCAGCGCCTGCACGCCGAGGGACGCACGATTATCTTCGTCACCCACAACCCGGAGATCGCCCAATACAGCAGCCGGAATATCACGTTGCGCGACGGTCATGTAACCGCCGATACGGTGAATACGAATATCTTGAGCGCCGCCGAGGCTTTGGCCCGCCTGCCCAAGAATGATGATTAGAATAATGAATTAATGTGGTAATAGCATATTATTTAGAATGAATACGACGAATTTACTAAAGATAGCCTTCCGGGCCTTGGCCAACAACAAGCTGCGGGGATTCCTCACGATGCTGGGTATCATCATCGGCGTGGCTTCCGTGATCACGATGCTGGCCATCGGTCAAGGCTCGAAGCGGAGTATACAGGCGCAGATCAGCGAGATGGGCTCGAACATGATCATGATCCAGCCGGGAGCCGACATGCGTGGTGGTGTCCGCCAAGACGCCTCTGCCATGGAGACGCTGAAGCTACAGGACTACGAGGATATCGTGAACGAGACTCGCTACGTCTCCGCCACCTCGCCCTCCGTGAACAGTAGCGGGCAGGTCATCTATGGCGCCAACAATGCCCCGACCACCGTCTACGGTATCAGCCCGGATTATATGGAGATACGCCGATACGAGGTGGAGGATGGCGATATGTTCAGCGATCAGGACGTGCAGACCGCCGCCAAGGTATGCGTGATCGGGAAGACGGTGGTGGATAACCTTTTCCCCGGCGGAGAGAATCCCGTCGGTAAGGTGATCCGTTTCCAGAAGCTACCGTTCCGGGTCGTGGGCGTACTGAAAAGCAAAGGATACAACAGCATGGGAATGGACCAAGACGACCTGATCTTAGCTCCATACACAACTATTCAAAAAAAGATCTTGGCCATTACCCATTTGCAAGGCATAACTTGTTCGGCGCTCAAGGAGGAGTACACCGATCAAGCCATAGACGAAATATCGGAGATACTGAGGCGTAACCATAGGCTGCGGGAAACCGATGATGATGATTTCACGATCCGGAGTATGCAGGAGTTGAGCACGATGTTGACAAGTACGACGGATATAATGACGACGTTGCTGGCCGCGGTGGCTGGTATCTCTCTTCTCGTTGGTGGTATCGGTATCATGAATATCATGTACGTGAGCGTGACGGAGCGTACGCGGGAGATCGGCCTCCGTATGAGTATCGGTGCGAAAGGCATGGATATCTTGGCTCAGTTCTTGATCGAGTCTATCCTTATCAGCGTGACCGGAGGATTGATCGGCGTGCTTTTCGGCGTGGGAGCCGCCTTGATCGTGAATGTCGTGGCGCATTTCCCGATCTATATCCAGCCGTGGAGCGTACTGCTCTCTTTCGTGGTATGTACGGTGACGGGCGTGTTCTTCGGATGGTACCCGGCCAAGAAGGCGGCGCAGCTCGACCCGATCGAGGCCATACGCTATGAGTAGACGAATGCTCACTAGATAAGGCTACATGGCTCATATAACGGTAGGAATGACTATATTTGCGTAGCACTAAAGAGGATAATAAGATGAATGACACACCACAATCTCCCCCTATCAAAGGTTTGGGAAAGTTGATACACATCGCGGGATGGGGTATCCTGTTCTGCTCCCCCTTTTTCTTCACGGGGAGGGAGTCGCAAGTCACGTTCGAGGGCTATTTCCGGAGCATCATCGTGCCGCTTTCCTTCATGCTCGTCTTCTACTTGAATTACGGGTGGCTGGTGAGGCGGTATTTGTTTAACCGCCGGACAGGGCGTTTCCTGCTGATCAACCTATTGCTTATCGGGGGTATGATGCTGTTCGTGCATCTCTGCATGCGCTATTTCTATCCGCCGGAGATGCATCACCCACCCCGTCCGCCCCGCCCGTTGAACGAGACGGTGGGGTTCTTTCTCGTCAACGCCGTTATCTACTCCTTGGTAGCCGGCCTTAGCGTGGCGATCAAGATGACGGACGGATGGTACCGGGTGGCGGCTATCCAGCGGGAACTGGAGAAGGAACGTGCCGAGGCGGAATTGCAGAACCTGAAGAGCCAGCTTAATCCGCATTTCCTGTTTAATACGTTGAATAATATCTATAGCTTGATAGCGTTCAGCCCGGAGAAGGCACAGGAGGCGGTGCACGATTTGAGCCGCTTGCTTCGCTATGTCTTGTATGAGAGTAGCCAGCCTTTTGTCCCATTGGAGAAGGATTTCGACTTCCTTCGTAATTATGTGGAGCTGATGCGTATACGCCTGCCCAAACATGTGGAGCTGAAAACGAATATCGTCGCTTCCTCCCCGGGAACCTTGATCGCCCCCCTGTTGTTTATCTCCTTGGTTGAGAATGCGTTTAAGCATGGGGTGAGCAATAATAAGCCGTCTTTCATCCATTTGGATATCCATCAGGAGGGGGCGGAGGTAGTTTGTACTATTGTGAATAGCTATTTCCCGAAAAGCCCGGATCAAGATAAAAGTGGTTCCGGTATCGGGCTGGTGAATCTGGAGAAACGCTTGGGGCTGCTCTATCCGGGGCATTTCTCGTTCCAATGCGGTCGGGAGGGGGATAACTATTCTTCTTATCTATCAATTACTATAAACGAGACTGAGATATGAGATTGACTTGCGCTATTATTGACGATGAACCTTTAGCGGTTAGCTTGCTGGAAAGCTACGTCTTGAAAACTCCGTTTCTGGATTTGCAGGGGACTTATAATAGTGCCTTGGACGCTCTTTCCGACTTACGGGATCGGCCGGTGGATCTGCTTTTTCTGGATATCCAGATGCCGGAGTTGAGCGGATTGGAGTTCTCCCGTATCTTGAACGCCGATACTCGTGTCATCTTTACGACGGCTTTCGATCAATATGCCGTGGATAGTTACCGGGTAAATGCGCTGGATTATTTGTTGAAGCCAATTAGTTATCCGGACTTCCTTGCCTCGGCGAATAAGGCGTTGCGATGGTATGAGTTGCTCCGTAAGCCGGTGTCTTCGGAAGAGAAGGAAGAATCTGCGCCAATTGCGGAGAAGGGCGGGATGGAGAGTATTTTCGTCAAGAGTGAGTATAAGCTGTTGCAAATAGAGCTGCGCAAGATATTATATATTGAAGGATTAAAGGATTACGTGAAGATATTCGTGGAGGATGAGCCCCGTCCGGTCCTTTCGTTGATGAGCATGAAGAGTTTGGAGGATATGTTACCTTCGGATCGCTTTGTGCGTGTTCATCGCTCTTTTATCGTCCAGCCGGAGAAGATCAAGGTGATCGAGCGGAATCGGATTGTCTTTGGAAAGGAGTATATCCCGATCTCCGACAATTATAAACAGCATTTCCTAGAGATGATAGAGCGTAGATCGATCCTGCCGAAATAACCGCTGGTTAGTTGAACAACTGGAGCAATAATTTCTCTATCGCTACGGTCATAGGACGTCCGTCGCAGGAATAGTTGTTTACGAATAGGGCGATGGCGTATTGCTTATCGCCTTTGTTTATATATCCCGCGTATCCTTTTACCCGGCTCATGCTTCCGCTTTTAAGATGGGCTTTTCCTTGGAGGGATGAGCCTTTTAAGAAGTTCCTCACCGAGCCTTCTACCCCCGCTACGGGCAATGATTCGTAGAAGGCTGTGTGTTGTTGTGAACAGGTTTTCATATAAATCAATAAATCAGCTACAAAAGCTGTTGATAACTTGTTGGTAACCGCAAGACCGCTACCGTCGTACATCCAGACGCACGAGAGGTCGAGTCCTTTCCCTTGCCAATATTCCCGAAGCACTTGGATACCCCGGTTAAAAGAAGACAGAACCTCTCCCTTACGGGGCGTATAGCGTAGGCCGATTGTCTTGATCAAGGCATCGGCGAATAAATTATGGCTGACATGATTGGTCACTTCCACGATTTCCCGAAGCGTAGGGGAGTAAGTGGTAACAATCTCGGTCCGTTTCCCGGGTTGCCACCTACCGGCTTCCCGCAAGATACGGAAACAAGACGGTGATTCGCCGACCGTGATCCCTTCATGTTCCAATTGCCTAGTGAGATAATCCGCTAGGAAAAGAGCCGGGTCGGGAATATCCCCTTTGAGCGGATACCATTCCCGGTTAGCGGGGACAATGCCATATAAATAACGATCCGTGGCGAATGGCGCCCCTACGATAAAAGAACTATCCGAAGATACTTGCTGGGCCGTTAAGTAATTATGGAAATGGATGCCGGATAATTCCGGTTCGGTTCCTTTCAACTTCGGGCGGGTTCCGGGAGCTCCGGTTTGCAACCCTAATTTATAAAGATTGTCGAATACGCAAAGCCCATAGCTTCCGGCACCATAATAACTACCCATATCTTCGCCAACCCATTTAAGGGAAGTGCCTTCCGTGTCAAATATACTTTCATCAGCGATTACGGCTCCTTGTATTTTATGGATACCCACCTTTTTCAAGGCGGAGATCCATTCCTGTAGAAACCGCTTATGATCCGGGGCAAAATGCGCTGAGCCAAGGCTGGGATCTCCGCTTCCCTTGATATATAAATTGCCTTTTAACAAGCCGTTCTCGATGGAGCCGTCGTATTCTAATGCCGTAGGAAAGCGATAATCCTCGCCCAGTATCTCCAATGCGGTAGCGGTCGTAACCGTTTTCATGACCGAGGCTGGGGTCAGCTGCCGGATTGTATCGTAAGCGAATACCGTCTCGCCACTGTTAACCTCTTTCACGATCAAGGAAAATGAAGCTCCTTCCATATAAGGCTTGCGCAGGAATTGCTTGATAGGTTGTGGAGTCTGTGCCCCCACTGAAAGGTATAAGCAAGAAATGAGGAAGAAAAAGGATATTTTACGTATCATGATGTTTATATATTCTACTTTATTCTATCTTTGTCGCAAGCAAAGATATGAAAATAATATGAATCCACTGTTTGACAAGCCTTTTACGTTTGACCGTGTAATACGCATAGTGTTCGGTATACTGGTCATCTCAGGAATTATTTATTTGATAGCCTTATTACGAAACGCTTTGTTACCTTTCCTGATCGCTTGGTTACTGGCTTATATGATGCAACCGTTCGTAAAGTTCTTCCAATATAAATTATGTTTTAAGAGCCGCATCTTATCGATTATGGCGGTATTGGTGACTTTAGGGCTATTGATAACGTTGCTGGTAGTCATGGTCATTCCTTCCATCGCGGCTGAGGCGGATAAAACGCTAGAACTGATCCGCACACATGATCCCGGTGAAGGTCATGTCCCTTTGATCCCGCATTCATGGATGGAATATCTGGAAAGTAATGTGAACTTCGCCCAGATCATGGAGTTATTGAGTAAGGAGAATTTGTTGAAAGCGGTGAAGCAGATTGCGCCCCAGTTATGGTCTATCTTATCGAACACTTTCTCAATCCTTTTCAGTATCACGATCGTGTTCGTGATCTTGCTTTACTTTATTTTCATCCTTTTGGATTATGAGAAGATCGCGAATGGTTGGATCGATTTGATACCGGAGCGTTACCGTCCGTTCCTGCAAGGTTTGGCTGAGGATGTGGAATACAGCATGAACCGTTATTTCCGCGGACAATCGTTGATCGCTCTTTCTGTAGGGGTTCTCCTCGCGATTGGTTTTAAGATCATTAATTTCCCGTTGGCGGTCACGCTGGGCCTGTTTATCGGTGTGCTGAACTTAATTCCCTATATGCAGGCGATCGGTATTATCCCGATGATTCTATTGAGCTTATTGCGTTCGGCCGAGACTGGAGAGAACTTCTGGTTGATCTTTGGTATGGCTATTTTAGTCTTGGGTATCGTACAATGTATACAGGATTTATATCTTACCCCCCGCATAATGGGTAAGGCTATGGGACTGAATCCCGCCATCATCTTACTCTCATTATCCATCTGGGGAACGATCTTAGGCTTTATCGGCTTAATAATAGCCCTCCCATTAACAACCTTATGCTTATCTTATTATAAACGATTTATCTTGCATGAATATAATGAGTTAGATTCCAGAAGCCTTGCTCATCAACCTAAACAAGAGGAAATAAATTCAGATTTAATCGCAAAAAAATAGCCATATCTATTGCGTATTAAAAAAATATCCCTACCTTTGCACCCGCATTACAGAAGTAACGCATAGGATGATTCGCTAGCTCAGCTGGTAGAGCACAACACTTTTAATGTTGGGGTCCTGGGTTCGAGCCCCAGGCGGATCACTGAAAACAAAAGAAAAATCAAGCAAATCCCTGATAATCAGACATTATCAGGGATTTCTTTTTTCTGGCAGGTAGCAGAAAATAGCCGTTTCAAGCATATTATCGGTGGATAAATCGTGGGA
>OBVO01000079.1_pt1 | contig 75552 bp, 71 predicted proteins | sample 1495151 | NCBI WGS metagenome assembly OBVO01 (sample SAMEA2580019, study PRJEB22360) | human gut metagenome | reverse complement strand
TGGATATAGCTACGGCTTGTTCGATGCCGTAACCCCCGCCACAAACAGAAAACCAAATCCATTGATCACATACTGTACCACAAGTCCTCCCACGGAGATGATCACATTCTGTATCGCAAGAGGAACCGCCAGTTCCAAAAGCCGCAGGCTCATAGAGGGTTGCCTGTAAAAGTCCTTCTTTTCCAGGCGGATATCCGGGATTTTACGTAATACGATCAAACAGTACAAGGCTGAAAATCCCTGTGCGATAACGGTTGCCACTGCTGCTCCGGCTATACCCCAGCCAAAAACCGCCACAAATAACAGATCCAGTCCCACATTGATCACTGCTGCCACTGTCATTGCGATCAACGGAGATCTGCTGTTTCCAAGTGCCCGAAGGATCGCTGCAAATATATTATAAGCAGCTATGATCGGGATTCCCGCAAAAATCAGCCGCAAATATAGCATTGTCAGATCAATGACATTATCCGGTGTCTGTAAAAATAAAAGAACATGATAAACTGTACCTTCACTTACTGCGAGTACGACCACAGACAGTAATGCTGTCATGATATAGCTTTTCGCTACTGCACATTTCAGATTTTCCTTTTCCCTTGCTCCATAATACTGAGATACAAGAATAGAAAAACCCTGTGTGATACCTGTCATGATCCCCAACACCAGCCATACCAGCCAATCTCCGGCCCCTACTGCCGCCAGTGCTTCAACTCCTACCACTTGTCCGACGATCATGGTGTCTGCCATTGTATAAAACTGCTGAAAAATATTTCCAAGCATCATTGGTATGGCAAAAGTTATGATCAGTTTTCCGGGAGATCCGGCAGTCATATCTTTTTCATTAGTTCCCATAAGAATCTCCTTTTCTTTTCATCCTTGACCGCTATTTTACAAGGGACTCTTACGAAACACAAGCCTATTTTTTCACAAAGTTTTTCTCATATTTTTGGTAGCTATTACATCTTTATAATCATTATTTTTAATGGATCATTTTTGCCACGCCTATCTTAAAACTCTTTCTTCTTCATGGCGCTCATACTATACTTATACGAAGCAAACCATATAAGCAGACTTAGCACAATGAGGGCAATCCCGATTTCAAGATCCCCTATTCCCCCTATCATATGCAGAATACTTTCTTTTAATCCCAAGTTAGTCTTCACAAAAGATCTAATTGTATAACAAATCGCAAAAATAATTAAAATTGCGATTGGCAGTACAATTCGCCCTTTCTCTCCTTCGAACCTTATCCTGATCGCGATCATAATTCCCGCAATTGCCTGAAACACAAAAAATGTGATCAACTCCATTGCCAGCATTTCCAGATCAAACACCTCTTCAGGATTTATGAGTACCATAATTCCTGCACAGATCATTCCAATGCACCATCCACATACTGTCATGATAAAGGAAAAAATATATTTTTCTCTGACATATATTTTTTTATTTACGGGTAAAGAAAATAAATATGTGTAACCATGGCCATTTTCATCATAACTGATCGTATTACCTGAATATATCGCCAGAACAGATGGGATATACATTGCAATGAAAGCAGCTGCCTTTTTTCCTGTAAGTATAAAAAACAATGCTACAAACACTAACACCAAAAAAAGATTACCACCTTGCCGAAAAAACAATCGAAAATCCTTTTCCAAAAGCCCTCTGATTCCTTTCATCATCTTTCGCCCCCTGTCAACATCAGGATCACCTGATCGAGTGATCCGCTCTCTACTACGATTTCCGGATAATTTTCTATATAATACTGCTTCTCGTTCGTCAGACAGGCAACTCCAAAAAACTCTTTTTTCTCTTTCAAAAGATACCTTTTATCTACTGCCTGATATTGTTCCTCACTGACCTTCAACACTGCATATCTTTCAAGAATCGTATCCATCGCTTCATGAAGTATGATCTTTCCTTTATGTATCACATAAATGTCATCACACAGATGTTCTAAGTCCGAAGAAATATGTGAACTGATCAGGATACTTCTCTCCGGTTCTTCTTCCATATACTCTCTTAAAATATCCAGCATCCTTTCTCTCGCTCCGACATCAAGCCCTGCTGTCGGCTCATCCAGCATCAGGAATTCTGCCTGATGTGTCAATGCAATGATCAGATTCAGCTTTGCTTTCATTCCTGTTGAGTACTCTTTTATAAATTTATCCAACGGAATCTGATATTCTTCACACATCTGATGAAATTTTTCTGCTTCAAACTTTGGATACAATTTAGCAAGAACTGCCTCAACATCTTTCCCTTTCAAGTATCCACTGAATCCGGCTTCTGCCAGGACAACTCCCAGCTCTTCTTTCTCTTTTTCACTTAACTCTTCCGGTATTTTTCCCAGGATCTTTATCTCACCGGCATCATAAGAAATGAGTCCGAGCACTGCCTTGAACAAAGTACTCTTACCGGCTCCGTTCTCTCCAACCAGACCGGTGATTCTTCCTTTTTCTACATTTAACGAACAGTCTAACTGAAATTCACCGTAGCTTTTCTTTACTCCTTTGATCTCCAACATAATCATTCATCCTCCATGATGAGTTCAAACAACGAACGGATCTCTTCCTCCTTCATTCCGCAGCGCCTTCCCTTCTGAATTGCTGCTTCCAGATCCGCCTCAACCTCTTTCCTTCGCTCTTCTTCCATCAGCTGTGTATTCGAAGCCGCTACATACGTTCCTTTCCCATGAACTGTGACTGTCATGCCCTCTGCTTCCAGATTGTCATATGCTTTCTTCACAGTAAGTGCACTGATCTTCAGTTCCTTTGCCATTGTTCTCACGGACGGCAATATATCATTTTCTTTTAACTCTCCGGAGATGATCTGCGCCTTGATCTGCTCCATGATCTGCTCATAAATTGGTACCATCGATGTATTATTGATTATAATCTTCATATGTCCCTCCTGTTGCAAACAGTATATAACAGTGCAATACTGTTGTCAACTGTTATATACTGTTTTGCAGTAGTTGACTGTCGGGATTCTGTCATCTGCCATTAGAAGGTATGGGAAGTCTTAGTCATTTACTTTTCATGATCATTAATTTTTATTTGTTACGCAAAATGTATTGATTTTATAGACCGATTAGTCTATTTTGTAAATAACTACAACAAAAATATTCTTGGAGAAATATATGACGAAAGCTATCAATAATTATGATAAAACAAAAATTTCAATGGCACATGTTTTCCTGCAATATGATCAGGCTACAATGATACATAAATATTCATTAGATTACAATTCTGACTGGTTATATATTACTTTTATTAACCGTACCTATCGTATTAACCGAAAAACGGGAAGTGTTCAGTGGTCAGATAATGATTTTGAAACAGTTCATGAAGCCAATCATAATGAAGCAATGACTATTTATGATGTTTTATGTTATTCAAAGGATAGATGCCATCTGTCACATGAATTTGTAAATATAAACAGCCTTTCCTCTGTCCGAACAGGAAATCTCTCACCGAACAGAGGATTTTTTCAGAATACCGCTGACTTTTTTAACGGAAAAACCGTTGAATTGCGTAATGCCTGTATATCACTTTCCGGAAAGGAACTGGAAAAAGGAGATGTTGCTTTTAAATTAAATCTTTTTCCTTTTTTGCCGATTATCATCCGTTTCTGGGAAGCTGATGACGAGTTCCCGGCAAGTCTTCAAATTCTTGCAGATAGGAATACTTTAGATTACATGCATTATGAAACGCTTATGTTTGCACTTACACATCTGTTTTCCAGACTGAAGGAGGAAATGCGAATTGAAAAAGGGTGAAGAATCCAGACAACGCCTGATCGAGTGTGCTGCTGAATTATTTTGGAAAAATGGGTATTCTGCTACTGGAATCAGCGAAATCCTCAAACAAACAGACCTTCCAAAAGGATCTTTTTATTTTTATTTCAAAAGCAAGGATGACCTGGCAACAGCGGTAACGGAATACTATCAAAAAATCTTACTGGAACAATTTCAAAATAGTTCTCAGGGAAATGACTGGGAAAGTTTTATTGAAGAAATCTTTGATTTTTTATCTGAAAGGACAAATGGACAAACATTTGCAGGCTGCCCGTATGCGGTGATGGGCATGGAAACAGCACTTAGCAAGCCTGCAGTTGCATCTGTATTTATGGAAGGACTGAAAAAATTTGAGCAGATTTTTCAGGAAGTATTGTTATGCTCCGGATTGTCTCCAGATCATGCAAAAATTCTTTCGCAGCGCATGCTTTCTATCTATCAGGGATATTTTCTTCTTGGACGAATCAGCGACGATACTTCTTATTTGAAAAATGCAAAAAAAAATATGATTGAAATGTACCGGGAATACCGGGCATTTCATGGAATCTGAGAGGAACTTCAGTCCAATGCTGTAAAGCTCTGCCCCTTCCTGATAGCGTACAAATTTCTTTGCCATTTTCTTTGTTTTCTCTACATCTTTACGTGCATATCCCATACACCACCTTATCCTTTCCTGTCGCTGGTTCATGGAATTATTCCAGATAGGCATCAAAAATATCCCGGTTGATCAATACGGTTCCATCTATTCTGTAAATCGCACCTGCATCACTGGCAAGTTCAAATAATTTCTTATGAGAAATACTGTAAATAATCTCTGCCTGTTGATAACGCAGATACTGTCGGCGCAATTTTCTAAGCTGCTCCGATACTTCCTTCATACTTGTGATTGGTTTATAATTTTTATCCATGATATTTTCGCGTAATTCACTGTTTTACAGAAGTTGACTGCCGGGATATATTTTTTAGTGCGAAAAAAAAGCACCTCTCAGATTAACTCTAAGAAGTGCTCTTGTTGTCATGCATATCAATCATTGATCCAGTGAATCAATTTTGATTTCATTCTCAAACCTGTGTCCTTTCACCTGAAATTCGTCATGCTTCATAACGATTCATTATTATCCCAAATTTTGTTGTCAAATTGTTGTCAACTGTGGTCTGACATCATGGTTTTAGATATTTTATATTTAATTTTAGTACAGCTTAGCACATGCCGGAATATGGTTATCAACCATCAGAAGATGAAGCTTTTCTTCGCCTTCTTCTTCATGAATAGCACTGAGGAGCATACCGCAAAAGCTATGGATTATATCAATCTGCTCCACGCATCCGGAATGTATGAAAAGCAGACTGCTAAGATAATTCCATTCCGTAGCATTGATATTTTTGAAAATGCCGTATCAGCTGGAACCGGTAACTTCCTTGTAGACGGACCGAAAGAGACTGTACACATAGATGAATCTATCCTGCCGGAAGATACTACTTTCGGTGTCCGTATTAGTGGTGACAGTATGGAACCTGAATTCCATGATGGTCAGATTGCATGGGTATTACAACAGGAATCTGTTGCTAATGGAGAAATCGGCATCTTCGCTCTTAACGGAGAAGCCTATATTAAGAAATTACAAAACGATAAAGACGGAATTTTCCTTATCTCTCTTAATGAAAAGTATGCACCTATCAAAGTTAGTGAAAATGACCGCTTAGACATATTTGGAAAAGTTCTTGGAAAATCTGATGCTTCTGCTATTACAGGACATTGCCGATAAAGCATTGCCGATAAAATTGCAAGTCCTTTTTATTGGACACATTATTTTGCATAATTGACAATAAGAAAATATCTATAGAACTGAAAGAAGGGATTTTTATGGCGGTTACCAATAATATCAGAGAAATCCGGGAACAGCGTGGCATTTACCAGGATGACCTTGCCGCTGCTATCGGATACAGCACCAAAACTGTTGGCAGGATAGAACGTGGGGACAGCACCCCATCTGCCGAATTTATGCTGCGGATATCAAAATACTTTAATATGCTGGTGGAAGATGTATTCCACGTGGAAGATTGAGTCGGAGCAGCAATCCGGTTCACCTTCTATTTTGGACAGCTTTTCATGTCCTTATCAACAACTATAGTTTTTTGATAAATGCTTGACTGTAAACCTTGTTTATAGCTTATTATTAAGTAAAATAGAGTTGCTCGAAAGGAGGGCATAATATGACTATAAAAGACGTAGAAGAGCGAACAGGTTTATCCCGTTCTAATATCCGTTTTTATGAAAAGGAAAAACTTATTGAGCCTTCGAGAAATGAAAGTAATGGTTATAGAGATTATTCTGAAAATGATGTGGAAAATATAAAGAAGATTGCATATCTACGTACATTGGGAATTTCTATTGAAGATATACGAAGTATTATATCCGAAAAAGTAACATTGCAGGAAATGCTTGAGAAGCAAAAGGAAGTATTAAAAAATCAGATTACTGATTTGAATAAGGCGAAACTCATGTGCGAAAAAATGCTGGATGAAGAAAGTATTAGTTATGAAAAATTACAGGTAGAACAATATGTAACAGATTTGCATGACTATTGGAAAGATAATCGAACTGTTTTCAAACTGGATTCCGTCAGCTTTTTGTATATATGGGGAAGTATGCTTACCTGGACTATGATTACCGCACTATGCTTGATTATTGGGGCTTTGTCTTATTCTAAGTTGCCGACAGAAATTCCAGTACAATGGAGTAAAGGAGCGGCAACATCCCTAGTTAATAAAAACTGGATTTTTATTTGTCCTGTTATATGTATCATAATCCGTTATTTATTAAAACCTTTTATCTATGCGAAATTGCAGATGAACAATTATTATGGAGAAATTATAACAGAGTATTTGACAAATTATATGTGTTTTATTGTGTTGTCAGTGGAAATCTTCTCCATACTTTTTACTTTCGGAGTGGTAAAAAGTGTTGTTGTACTGTTATTTGTGGACACGGCAATTTTTATTGGATTGTTAGTAGTTGGTTTGGTAAAAATGGATTTGAGAGGGAAAGAAGTTTTATGATTCAAATTTTATATTTCAGAAATAACAATAAGATACTATTTTTCCCACGCCTACTATGAGAACGGCGGCTATGAGATAGAAATTGCATATACTGGCGAATAAAAGAACCGCTGTTGCATGGTTTATTGGCTTCCATGTAGCTAGTATTCGGCTGAGGTATTGAAAGAGCTAGGATTAAAATGAGGGAAGTGGATAAATGTTTTGATTGACGAAATAACCTATACATGATAGTATAAATCCAAAGATGATGGTCTATCAGAGAGACTGTTATATATCTTCAAGTTTAAAAAGATAATTTTCAATAATTTTTCAAAAATCAGAATCGACAATTCATGACAAATCAACCCTGAATCGGGGAACGTTTCTCATAGAAAAGAACTACAAAAAATAAGAAAATAAAAACGGAAAACCATTGTCTGTAGTATAAGTATTTGTTATTATGAAGTAAATAGAGGATATTTTACAAAGTAAAGCTTAATCTAGAGAATCTGCCAGTGGCAGGCCTCTGTAGATACCAAGGTATACAAAAGGAGAGTGAAAAAATGAAAAAAGAAGCCATGTCCTGTATCGACTGCGCAGTAAAAAACTGCAGTAAAATGGACAAAACCTATCCGGATTTCTGTCTGACAACACACATGGATGAAGAAGTTCTAAATGAAGCTATGGAATGCTACAATGAAGACGAGAACCGCAAAGTAACAATCGCTGCAGCTGAAGTAGAGTATGAGAATTACTGCAAACATACCCGTGTCGAAGAAATCATGGATTTTGCAAAGAAGATTAATGCGAAAAAGATCGGGATCGCAACCTGTGTCGGATTGTTGAAAGAAAGCCGTATCCTGGCAGATATCCTGCGCAGACATGGCTTTGAGGTGTATGGTGTCGGCTGTAAAGCCGGAACACAGAAGAAGACATCGGTCGGCATCCCGGAATGCTGCGAAGGTGTCGGTGTGAATATGTGTAATCCGATCCTGCAGGCAAAGCTTCTGAACAAGGCGAAGACGGACCTGAATGTTGTGGTCGGACTTTGTGTGGGGCATGACAGTCTGTTTTACAAATATTCCGAGGCACTGACTACGACAGCAGTGACGAAAGACCGTGTATTGGGGCATAATCCGGTGGCGGCGCTTTATACTGCGGATAGTTATTATTCGAAGTTGAAGAAGAGTGAAGAAGAATAATATTTCTAATTTGGGCGTTTAAAGATACATAAAGATATCCCATTCAAGCATTTCTCTTTTTATCCAACGAAAAAAAGAACACACAACACTCTGTATGTTCTCTTTCTGTATGTGAAGTCCAATATTATACTTTGAAGTAGCTATCCAATCCTTTGAACTCTTCCGCTTTCATTTCTTTTGTAACATCAGCATAGATGTTCAGTGTAGTTGAAATATCTGAATGTCCGAGTGCGTCTTGAATGACCTTTATATTTACTCCAGCTTCACACATTCTTGTTGTAAATGTATGTCTAAGCGAGTGGCAGCTAAAATGAGGAAGTAACACATCAGGTTCATCACTGTACAAAAACTGCTCATCATTGCAATCACGGATAATTCTTCGGATTGCTTTGTTGAGTGTGGCTTGGTGCTGTGCCTGACCAAAACGATTGATGAAAATAAAATCTGTATATCCGTCAATCGTGACCTCGCAATGAAGTCCTAAATCTTCCTGCTTCTGTTTCTCATGTTCCAATGCTTCTTTCACAAAACCGAGCATTGGAACCTACCTCATACTCGCCGGAGTCTTCGTTGTATTTACATTGAAATAACAGCCACTTTTACTTCCCTCGGTTCTGTGGTCATAATATACAAGAGTATGATTAACATCAATCATTCCACTTTCCATATCAATATCACACCATCTCAATCCAGTTACTTCCCCCACACGAAGTCCAGTTCCTATCATTACTGCAAAGACCGGATACCAGTGTTCATATACAGGGTGGGTTTTCAGGAAATTCAGAAATAGCTCCTGCTCCGGTTTCGTCAACGCTCTACGCTTTTCCGACTGAAAACAATGTGCTTTTTTCAATTCTCTCAACACATTATCTGACGGGTTATTTCTGATAAAGTCATCATCGACAGCAATCTGTAAAACCTGATGAAGAACCGTATGTATATTATCAATCGTTGAAGGCTTCAAATTTCTTTCATCAACAAGATAATTGTAGTATTTCTTAATATCCGATTTCTTCAGCGTTGATATTCTTTTACTTCCAATCACTGGTCGCACAAAAGTATTGTACATATATTTGTAATTTTCAAAGGTATTATTCTTCAGCCCTCTTTTCATATTTGCCCAAGCGGTAAGTTTTTCTCCGACCACTCCGAAACAAGTTCCGGATGTACTTCTGCTAAACTGTTATTCATAGCCAAACCTCAACCTCCTTGTGCTTAGAGTATATGAAGTTTTAGCTTTGTCTTGTAGTTTGCGAATATCCGTATAAATAGAAAAAGCCCTTTGAGAAAAGGATTTCTCCCCTCTCAAAGGACAACCAGACAAACTGAAAGTTGCCGCTTTCCTGTACTTACCATTTTTCATTAAAGCGGCTGCATCATCTCAAGAATGATTCCATCCGGGTCTCTAAAATAAAAAGCTCTACTTTCCCCAAATCCATCTGCTCTAAAATCGAAATACTGCGGTTCAGACAAGCACTCCACATTATTATCTACGAGATGTTTGTAAGCAGAATCAATATCATCTGTGTAGAAACATACTTCCGAGATAAATGTTGTAAACAAATCAGAGGGAACTTTCTTTACTTCGTTGTTTACAAACTGAATCAGCTCAACTGGCGGTGCTTCAACAGCCTTGGAGCCATTCAAATAAGCGACCCTTGCTTTGCAATTTACTCTACGAAACATTTTATCTGTTTCTTCGCCTTCCATAAAAATCTCTCCTTGAAACTCAAGCCCAAGGACATCTCTGTAGAATGCAATTGAGCGTTCCAAATCAGAAACCGTTAGTCCTACATGATAAATTCTTCCAACCATATATATTTCTCCTGTAAATTTCGATATGTATTTTTGTTTGTTTAAAAAATGGGCAATCCCGATTGGAATTGCCCACTCATTGTACTAATTATACGATTTTTTCTTGCTTGCACCGATTTCTGCATCAAATGATGTAAGTTTGATGTAAATCGCTGTTTTTTTAGTTTTTTATCAAATGAAGTACGTCCCGTCTATTCGGTAAAACGGTACATCTTTACATCATCTTAATAGAGCTTTGCACCTGCTGGAATGTGATCATCAACCATCAGAAGATGGAGCTTTTCTTCGCCTTCTTCTTCGTGAATAGCACTGAGGAGCATACCGCAAGAGTCAATGCCCATCATCGCTCTCGGTGGAAGATTTGTGATAGCGATAAGCGTCTTTCCAACCAGTTCTTCAGGCTCATAAAAGCTATGAATACCGCTTAAAATGGTTCTGTCTGTGCCTGTTCCGTCATCAAGAGTAAACTGTAACAGTTTCTTTGACTTCGGTACTGCAACACACTCTTTAACCTTTACTGCACGGAAATCTGACTTGCTGAATGTGTCAAAATCAACTGCTTCCTCAAACAAAGGCTCAATCTTTACCTTAGAAAAATCAATCTTTTCAGGCTCAGCTTTCACTTCTGCAGCTGCCGGAGCTGCTTCGGAAGTCTTGGAAGCTTTCTTATCAGCGTCCAGGGACTTCATTGTCGGGAATTTTTTTGATTTTTCTTCATTACCCTTCGTGATGCTTCGCTGTGCTATTTCTATTAAATTGTCTTCTCTTCATCACCGTTCATGATGAATCATTGTCAAATCATATCTGTTGTCAATTTGATGTCATTTGGTTATTTCTGTTGTCAGATGAAAGGGTTCATAAGCCCTTCTTAAAATACATCCATTGTTGCAGCCAAATGTTCAAATGTTTCCTGTTTTTTCTCCTCTGTCGCCTCTGCATAGATATCCATAGTGGTCTGGATATCCTTATGCCCCATGATCGACTGGATAACCTTCAGGTTGGTTTCTCTTTCACAAAGCCTTGTACAAAATGTGTGTCTCAAACTGTGCGCTGAAAAGTTCGGCAACAGTGCCGGCTCCCGATGCTCTTTCTTTGCTTCTACTTCTTCCGTCGCATTATAGGCAGAAGATATTCTCTTGATTGCCCGATTGACTGACTGAGCATTCATTACATTTCCATAACGGTTACAGAAAACAAAGCCTGTCATCCCGTCAATCTCTGCATCTGTCCAGCCATTTTCTTTCTGCTCTTCCCAGATCATTTCAAAAGCATCCTTCACTGTGTCCAACATGGGAATTGTACGCATACCGGCTTCTGTTTTCGGCGTTGAAATGTGATTTTCTGATGCCCTGTCTTCTCCTACCGGATAATACGTTAGATTATGATTGATGCTGATAATCCGCTTCTCATAATCGATATCTTCCCATCGAAGCCCTAAAACTTCACCGATTCGGCACCCGGTTCCAAGAAAAATCGTAAAAATCGGCCACCAGTGAAAATAAACCGGATGCGTAGCAATATATTCCATAAATGCTCTCTGCTGCGGAATTGTCAGTGCATGTCTCACACCTGTTTTCATGCCTAAATTTTTCTTTAATTCTGCCATGACTCCATCCGTAGGATTTTTTCTGATAATGTCATCCCTTACAGCCAGTTGAAAAGTTGGATGTAATAACGTATGAACAGTTTCCAGTGTGTTAATCTGCAATTCCTGTTTCTCAATCAGATGATTGTAGAACTGCACCACATCAGAATACTTAATCTCTGCTATATTCCGCTTTCCAAACGTGTCCCGGATAAATCGGTCATACATATAAAGATAATTACTCTTGGTTGTCGGTTTCAAATTGCTTTTGAGACTCATATAACGGTCAAATACAAAATTTACGGTCGCCTTTCCTGCAACGTAAATATCCAGACCGTCCATCTGATCTTTCATAAGCTGTGCTTCTTTTTCCCGAAGCGTTACAAGGTCTTGTGCATAAACATACTTACGTCTTCCAAGGGGATCTGTATAAGTATATACATACCTCCCATCGGAACGTCTCTGTGATTCACCTTTCCGCAGGACTCTGCCCCGCAGATCTTTTCTTGTCTGTGCCATATAAAATCCTCCTTCAGATAAAGGAAGGACTTCATGTTATTCAGGTCTGTTCAATATTTTTTCCAGTCCCTGCAGGACAACTTCTGTCACAGTCATTTTGTGTTTTCCGGCATAATCACAAATACGCCTATACATAGAATCTTCCACCCGGATACTCAATACTTTCTTTTTTACATTGTCCGACTTTGGTCTTCCTGTCTTCGCCATATCTGTTCTTATTCCTCCACATCCTCATTATAGTTTTCGTATGACAAAAAGTCAATCCCTGTTTTTCGTCCTTCCACAATTTTTTCTTCCCTACGCAATCCGGAATGTCTCCAGATACTTTTCGAATATCTCACAGTTTACAAGAGCAACCTTGTCAATCTTATACACTGCTTTAGCCTCTTTCGCCAACTCCTGGAATTTTGTCAGTCCAATGCTGTAAAGCTCTGCCCCTTCCTGGTAGCGGACAAATTTCTTTGCTATTTTCTTTGTTTTCTCTACATCTTTACGTGCATATCCCATACACGACACCTCCTTTTTTTGCATAAAAAAAAGCAGCTAACCTATTTTTCATAGACTAACTGCTTAAATCCCCGGTTCAATATTCAATTTTAATCTTCCGAAACGTCTTCTGTTTGACTTAACTGTTTATGAACATCACGTCCGCCATACATAATTCGCACTACATATACCGTTTCAGTTTCATCATCTGTCTTATAGAATACCAGATAATTATCCACCGGAAAGAATCGAAGTCCTCTGCTGTACCACGGTTCTTCCTCATAAAGCCGGTTTCTATTCGGCATAGTATCCAGCTTCCGAATTGCGGTCATAATCCGCTCTGTCTGTCCTGTAGCATTTTCTGGAGCTAACAGTTCCTCTGAAATATATCTGAAAATATTTCGCAGATCTTTCTTTGCTCTGGCTGTATACATCACTTTATATTTCATATACCAAATTCCCGTTTCATTTCTGCTTCAACTTCATCTGCCGAATATACTCTGCCAGCCTTAATATCTTCCATGCCTTTCTCTATTTCTGCATCGAACTGTTCCTTTGTCAAAGAACCATATGCAACAAGTTCCTCATAAGCTGGAAGTTTCATTTCAAAAGGAATTCCTCTCTGGAGTACAATCTGTCTCAGAAACATTCCTACTGCATTGGACATTGGAATACCAAGTCGATCAAGCACCTGTTCTGCCTGTTCTTTCACTTCGGGCTCAACACGTGCAAATACATTTGCTGTTCTTGCCATAGATATCGCCTCCTCTTTTTTCTTCATTATATTTCGTTTGATTGCAATTTGCAAGCAGTTCGCAATCTTTTCTCAGAATTTCATATACTGGCAGACGGCAGGTGGCAGATAAGGTATCTATAAAAATCTACATTTGCTCCAATGATTCTGCCACCCATTAGTCTTTTAACCAAATACTATTCTCTGGTTTCTCATATCACGCATCGTTTGCCTAAATATTCCCTTCTTCATTGACTTCTCTTATACTATCATAATTTTCAATGCTTTCAGTTGATTCATTCGCTATTCCCTGCTGTAATCCACTAAGAATTTTCTCACCTTTTTCTTTATGAGCTTTTTTCATTGAATAAATCTTTTTTACTCCAACTATTAATCCGATAACAGTAAGAGTTCCTGCTGTGCCGAATAAAGCACCTTTTTTCATCCCATTTTCTTCAAAAAACTCTGCGATGGTTTTCATTCCCTCTTTCATATCCCCGTCTCCAATAATTTTAAGACTATGCGTCATATCTGGCGCAGCTTTGCATGAATCAGACAATAATTCTGTTATTTTCTTATTAAGATCACTCATTTATATCCCCCTTTGCATTCTCAATATTTTTTAATAAATATTCCAGACTTTTTATCTTTGTTTCTTCATCGACTATTTCTTGTTCAAGCTGGGCAATAGCCTTCTTTTTATTTTTTATATTTATCTTAACCGTTGCAAGATTCTCTTTTAATATCTTTTTAATTTCCTCCGAATCAATAGTGGAATTTTTTATTGCTTCACCTTTTTCAACATTCTTAGCTACGAGAGTTCCTAGCAGCAACGTCGAGGCAGCAACGATTCCTCCTATCGGAGTCGTCAATGCAGCAGCATATTTAGGTGTATTCTTTGTAAATTCTCTCAACATTGCATCAGTAATAACACTCCCTTTTTTCCGTGAATTCATATTAGCCTTTAATTTTCCTGATCGAATCCATCTTCTAACAGTTTCTTCAGATGTATTCATCATTTTTGCAACTTCTTTTACTGTATAAGTGTCCAAAGAATCTTACCTCCCAAAATTAAGTATATACTTTAATGCTACATTTGTCAATTTCTATTGTATTAAAATGTAGTATTAAATACAATAACATAAACCATGTTAGGTCCATTCTGCTTTGTTTATTCTTCAATTTTAATCATTCTGCCATTCCATCACTCTTTTAATCGAATACTGTTCTCCTGCTTTTCATTTACCCGGTATTCCAGTTCATTCTTCATCCGGCTTCTCACATCACGCATTGTCCGCCCGGATATTCCCTGCTCCTTTGCTTTTTCGTCTAATTCTCTGATTGAAATTTCTTTTTTATCAGCAAGCAGTTCCCTGATCAGCTTTGCCCCTCGTTCCAGCTTTGTTTCTGTTGCTTTTCCTTCTTTTCCATCTAACAATTCATCTGCGGAAATCTCATAGGCTCCCACCCATCGAAAGCCTTCTTCGTCTCCCAGTTTAAACGCCATTGTTTCCCCTGGTGGTGCAAGAGAACTTTTTTCATGAATCAATACCCTTGTGGTTGGATCTTTTCTTACTTTCCCGATAAAAATTAAACTTCGCACTGCTGCCATAATATCAATAGAACCAAGTCCCCGATACGTGCTCTGTGTCCCGGAAGATTTATTCAGATGTCCGATCAGCACAATGGCACATTCGGTCTTCTCTGCAATCATTCCCAGTTTCCGGAACACCGGACGCACTTCATTTGCCCGATTCATATCCACATCTGCTCCAATGAATGCCTGTACCGGATCAATAATTACAAGTCTCACCTGATTCTGTCTGACTGCTTTTTCAATTCGGTCATCAGATAAGGTTAATGCTTCTTCCGTATCATCAATTACCATAACCCGGCTCAGATCTGCACCTGCTTCCACCAATCTTGGCTTAATGGTGTCACCCATACCGTCCTCTGCTGTCTGATAAATTACATTGAACGGTTCAATATCTTCCATATTCGGAAACAGCTTTCGATTGGTACAGGCTGCCGTCAGCATCATTGCAAAATAAGTTTTTCCCTCTCCCGGATTGCCCTGAATGATTGTCAGTTTTCCAAATGGAATATAAGGAAACCACAACCAATCCACGCTGGTCTGCTCAATATCTTCATAACATAACATCGGCACCAGTTCTTCTGCTTCTGGTACTTTAATTGTGATTGTTTCTGTGATTACTTTCTTTCTGTTAGCGTTTTTATCACAGAGGATTTCATTCCAATCTTTTCGTGACGGTTTCAGACGAATTACACTATATCCTTCTGAGATTTCTCCTGCCAGTTTCTCACAGGCTTCATTCCCTGCTTGGTCATTATCCAGGCACAGAAAGACAGAAGTAATCTGAGGGCGTTCAGAAAGGAAAACCATCAGTGCCATACTGGAGACACCACCCAGACTCAGGTAGCTGCGTTTCTTCCAGTCTTTTGGAAATAATTGGATGAAAGAAAGCAGGTCAATGGCTGCTTCAAACACAAACAACTGATTATCCGTCCCTCTATGACTGAATCCGTAAGATTTATCAGATCCAGCCACATCTCCCCGATATTTTATTTCACCAACGCCCCGGCAATGTGCATATCTTGGAATACCATCTGCATCTCTGCCCACAAATACAACATTATGGTGCTTCTTTTCTTCGTAAATATCTCCTCTGGCAATCCATTCCATCACCAGATTTTTCTCAAGTTCTCTGCTTTCTGTCAGATACTTTACGATCATTTCATTATCTTCATTTTTCTCCGGTAATCGGAAGTCTTGGGACGAGGCGGGGCAGGACTTCTGCCTGCCTTCGCCTTCTTCCCCGATTAGCATTTTCACTGCTTCCGGGAATGTTGCATAATAAAATTCCATCACAAAATCTACCGGATAACCTCCCTTGCTCTGACTATGCCGATACCATCGGTTTCCAGATATCGTTACACTGTCATGCTTTTTCCAACGGTATTCTCTGCCACTTTTCACCAACTGTTCTCCCTGTGCGTTCAGAAAAGAAACAAGATCGGTATGGTTTGCTCTTGCAATCTGTTCTTCTGTATACTGCATTTTCATCATCCTTTCCTGTCTGTCCTACTGGCAGACTGTTATAAATTCATCTCATGATTCCGTTTTTTCTTTACTACCTGCTGTTTTGCATCACGCTCTGCACATTCTTTCTTTTTTTCATCCAATTTTCTCAGAAGAGAAGTCTTCTTTTCTGACTTCTGCTCCGGCTGTTGCTCTGCTTTACCGTTTTCTTTAAAAATATCTTCCGTCTGAACTGCATGAAACGCCGGAAACTTTGTCTGCTTCTCCTTTTTTTCTTCTGAACGCCCGGAAGTATCGGCTTCTGCCATTTCCCGGTCACGTCTGGCAATATCCGCACAGCTCTGTACCTTTTTTACAAATGCAAGTTCCTCCTGATACGGCTGATTATCTGCTTTCAGTTCTTCAATCACCGCCTGGAGTTCTTCTTTCTCCCGTTTCCATCTGGCAGTTGGCACCTTTCCATTTTTATCCAGATGTTGTTTCAGTTCCCGTTCACATTTACGGTAATAATTGATTTCTTTCTTGTGTTGCTGATAGTATTTCTCCCGTCTTTTCTGGAAATAGAAATGATTATATTCATCAATCAATGGCTGGTTTGTCTTTATTACTTCTACCATCTTTTCCAAATTCTCCAATTTCTTTAATTGCTCTCTCTTTTCAGAAATTTCTTTTTTGCTGACAGAAACAACACCGTTCAGCTCATCAATCCGTTCCTGCAAGTCATCCATCGTCTCTATCTGATGTGTCTGAAGATAACTGATGGATTTTGCAAACTCCTGTAAGTTGGAGAGATTCTTACCTTTTCGTTTCATCTCCGCATAGAAATTGGGAAGTGGAGGCCTGCCCTGTGTCTTTTTATCATAATAATCCTGTAAACTTTCCAGAAGTGTAGGGTTCTGTCTGCGATCCAACTCTGACTTCATTTCTTCATAAGCTGTCTTCATCCACTGAATGGATTCTTTCAGAGAAATAAACATCTGATTGAACTGTCGAATTGCCCTGTTCAGCTCCCCGATGATTGTTTTTATCCCCTTTTTCTCCATTGCCCGAACTTCATATCCCTCGTGTATGGTCGGAATCAGATCAATCCCCTGCTCTTTGTAAGAACGGTGATCAATTCTGGCTGCCATGTGGCATTCCCGGAATTTTTCATTTACTTTCTCCGTCCACGCTCTTCTCCATTCCTTTAAAAGCTCCGGATCATTCCAGCCAGTAGTGGAAACAGCATTGAATATATCCTTCCCTTTGGCATCTTTTATCCGGTTTCCATCTTCATCCAGAACATATTCCCGTTTCTGCTTGTTGCCCCAGCTCCCTTTTTCTGTAAAAGGACGGATTGGAGCAAGTACATGAAAATGTGGATTATCTGGTTCATCTTCGTTCTTTGATTTTCCCTCATGAACTGCCAGATCTACAATCATGCCACGTGCTACAAACTGTTCCCAGCAAAACGCTCTCGCCAGTTCTATATTTTCATCCAGTGTCAGTTCATTTTGCAAAGCAATATCAAAAGAATAAGCTAACTGTGCCCGTTTACTTTTCTCTACCTTTTCTACCTCATTCCAGAGTGTTTCCCGATCAGTCAGACGTTCCGGCACATATTCCGGTGTCAGAATTTCTGTGAAAACTACTCCAGACTTTTTTGTATAGTCATGCGTCTGTCCATAATAATCGTTATAAAGCTTCTGCCCCGAAATATAAGCTGCGGAATTAACCACCGTCTGACCTTTTCCTCTGGAAACCTGCTTTACTGAAAAATGATACAGTGCCATTAGCTGTCATCTCCTCTTTCTGCTTTTTCAACTGCTTCTGCAATTTGCTGTTGTTCTTTGTGTAAGGCTGCTATGTAAACCTGTCGCACAATACTCTTGTTGTAACTACTGTTCCGCAGCTGATCCATAACATCCTGAACTTCTTCCTGTTCCAGATCTCTTGATAATGGAAATGCTTTTTCAAACTCTGCTCCTTTAACAATCAATCTGTGGGAACGTTCCTTTCGCTCTACCAACTTCTTTCTCTGCTCCAGAAGATTTTTATTGTGGATCGCATGTTCCAGTTCTTTTTTACTTTTTTCCATGTTGACTTTCAGTTCTTCCAGTGACATAGATTCATATTTTGGATTTTTCGCTCTGCTCAAGTTTTCAACCTCCTACTCTTTCTGTAAATAAAAAGAATCGATCTTCTCACAAATTCCGATTCCTGGGTATAAAAAATGAGGTCGTTGTTTCTCAAAAGGAAATACTAACCTCTGTAATCTTAAAAATCTTTAATTAATGCAACAAGATAGGCCTTGTGCCGCAAGGGGAAATTATCCCCTTGTCCGAAATCTATGATTTCGCTATATTCCCGAATTAAAATCTCTCAAAATCGAGAATGGCACCGCAGGTCGCACGATACAGGCAGATGTAATTGCCTGTATAGAAGTGCGCTCTTAGCTTTGCTAAGAGATTTATGCCGTATCCGGCGTGTTATCTTTTTTCAATTTCTTTTTTCGACTTCTGAAGCATTCTGCCAGTTTTAATAATTTGACATATCTGCTCCTGTTATTCATCATCTGTAAATTCCATCATCTCATCAACGGTGCAGTCCAGTTTCTTGCAGATTTTCTCAATCGTCTCCATTGATACATACTGGTTTTTTCCCATCCGGGCAAGAATGTTTCCGCTAATCCCGGTGAGATGTTGCATTTCTATCCGCTTCATATTTTTATCAATGAGCTGTTTCCATAATCTGTTATAACTTACACTCATAAATAACCTCCACATTTTTATTAGACAGATTTCTGCTTTTATTAGTCAAACGGAATTTCTCCGTCCTTCGCTTCCATAAAACCGTCTTTATCTGTTTTCGGGGTTTCTGATGAATCTGCTCCAGCACCGCTGTCCTTGTTCTGAGCAAATTCATGTTCTTCCACAATCACATCTGTGGTATAAATCGTCTTTCCATCCTTATCCTTATAACTGCCAGTGCTGATGCGTCCACCGATCACAATTCGCATTCCCTTGTAAAGATATTTCTGTGCAAACTCTGCACTCTTGCCAAATGTTACGCAGGAAATAAAATCTGCTTCCTGTTCTCCGTCACGTTTATATCTTCTGTTCACTGCCAGAGTATATCTGGCTACTGCCATATCATTCTCTTTCCCGGCATACTTGATCTCCGGATTCTTTGTCAATCTTCCCATTAAAATCACTTTATTCATAGTCGTTACATCCTTTCCGGGCATTTTGCCCTGTAAACATTTTTCAGTTACTTTTTTGCAGTGGTCTGTCGTGCTTTTCCCTGTCACCTGCAGTCGTCTCAGACTGCCTCTGCCTGTATAAACAGGTCACTGACCATAAGGCTCTGGTCAGCCGCCCATCATCGGGAGTGTCATTATGATTCCGCTCGCTTTCAAAAAAGAAAGGTCATGGCAGAACTCCTGGTAGGCTTTCAGGGTGCACTTATCGATTGTCAAGGTTCAATGAAGGAACATTCCAAAACGTCCTCTAATTACTAAAGTCAAATGACTTGGCAAGATGCAAAAGATTCGTGATATTTTTTTGCATTTTTATCATTTTTTCTTTTACTTTTGTTAGTCCCTTCACATACTCTGTACTGGGACAAGCAAAAGCGGACATGATTTGGGGGATTTTTGAAAAATAATTATTCCTCTACCTATAAAGCTTAGGAAACGGTATTTACCAACCCCCTTTTGCAAGTTTTTATGCGTAAATTGCATTTTACGGAGCTCAGCGGTCGCCATTCCGTTTTAGAACGGCCGCGTTCCGAAATGAAACGGTCGTTTATACCACAGTCTTCATTCAAGTCAATGGCAAGGGCTAAAGCCGGCATAAATGCCCCATTGACTGGATTTCAGACTGTTGATTACAGTAATCAAGCAGAACAAAGGATTGTTCTGCTAATGTCTATTCAGTGACCGCTATATTCTGGAATATGGCTGTTAAGTGCCATAAACCTGACCGTTAAACTTCGTAATATGCACGTAAATGAAATATTCCTTCACTAATTGCAAGTTTCGGCGGGCATTTGGACGGTGCTTTTTTAAGAAATTTTATCTTTCCACTAATCACATGTGGCAGAGTGTACAATGTCAGATGCTTTTGAAAAAAGGCCAAAAAAAGAAGCACTAACTTTTTACAGTCAATGCTCCTTGAATTGATCTTTATTCTATTTTCTCTTATTTCTTCCTGCCGATCTTGCTTCCCACATTTTTTTCATATATTTGATCGTATTCGATGTACCAAACAAAAATTTTTGTCCCATTGCAAGCTGCATACAGTTATATGCAATTACACTATTTAATGATAAGTTTATAATGCCATTTTCTGGCATGTCTTTAGAAATAAGAGGTGCTGTCTTATCTTTTATTCTGAATATAATAGCCTTATTGGATGAAACAGGAATACATATATCATTAAATCCATTTCTTACAGTCTGTGCTGGATTATCACTAATAACAAAATCCAACTCTGTATTATTCACTGCTTCATACCACTCATAGTTATACTGTAACATCTGCATAGTTTCTAAAACAGGTTTTATTCCTAAAATTTGATATAGCTGTGTATTCTTTCCTGTAGAACAATTTATCTCAATAGTTTTTTTCTTTGTCTCTTCATCAAGTCCCAAATTATCACACATAGAACTTAACCATTTCTCTGTTTTGTTATTTATAGCATCCATTTGATCTCTAAACTGTTTCGTTCTATATGCCAGAGAATGTAAAAAAATTATCATTAAATTTCTATTTGAACTTATATGAATTGTGCTGAGATCTTCCTGTAATTCATTAAGCATTTTACTAATAGCTGATTCTTCTCTTGCTAATACGTGTTCTGTAAATTGGTCATCTGATAAATTTTCATTGTCGCAGAGTTCTGGGAAAACTTTTAAATCTTCTTTTAATATTTCTGCAATCTGTTCTTTATCTGCATCATAGAAATAATTTGCCACCGCAAAATTTTCAACTTTTCGATTATCCAAAACAGTACCATTATCCAGCTTGAGAACAGAAATATATTCATCGCCTATATTTCCATAACCAAATCTCTTTAAATACATTCTCGGCACATAATGTTGCCGTCTTACTTTTTCCATAAAATTCTTTCCTTTCTAACATATAGTGCAAAGGCATTAACTCACTACAAGTTAATGCCTTCTGTGCTAGTTATCAAGTTTTTCTTTGTAGATTTCTATCCTTTCCGTCTGCCGAGCTTTTTGATCTTTTGGGGGCAATTTTTCAGAAACTATCTCATACCATGATTTATCAAAACCAACTGCTTTCAAAATTGTTGCTTTATCCATCTGATCAGGTTGTTTTATAGAAATATGTAATCGCTCTTGCGGTATTTTTTCTATAATTGTAAACTGGCTACCTCCTGGCTGCCACGTAAACTTATGTAATCCAGATTCTTTTTCATACCCCTCTAAATTCCCACGCTTATTCCACTTAAATTCATATAATTCCGGATCATATCGAATTGTATCAAATTCAAATATGAGGTAATCCTTATAATCTTTTGATTTGACCAAAACAACCGTTCTCACAAATTTAAAAATCTGACGTACTGCCGACACTCTTTCATTCCAAATTTGCAAAACCATCTTTCCCAACTCATTTGGATCAACTTCTGAATAATTGTCTACTCCAAAGCTATATGTAACAGCATTTCTACCACATATTAATCTAACCTTATCTTGATGTTCAATATCAGTTTGTCCAAAAACAGTTTTCGCACCCCAGCAACAATTGTCCAAAACAACATCATCAAGTCCAACATTTGACGGTTTCCACTCTGCTCCTACACATTCTGCAAATATCTGCTCCCATTCATTTCCTTCTAATGACATACTCTGTTTAGTAGCCATCATATATACAATATTTTGAGCTAATGTTTCCACAAATGATGACGGAAACTTATTTACTGCAAACGGGGCAACTGCCTTATTCACTGTTCTTAATCTTGGCTCAGCCATGTGCCGCATTCCTCCAAACATTAAATATATGAAGTAATTTTAACACAATTATGCTTAAAATGCCATTGGAATAAATCTTTCAATTACCATTTTTACCATATCTACTGGTATTGCATTTCCCGCCTGTTTTCTAGTTTGGCAATCTGATACAACTATTTTAAAATCATCAGGAAATCCTTGCAGTCTTAACATTTCTCTTGGAGTTAATCTTCTTTCACCATTTACCAATAAATAATTATAACTAGCACCTGCACGCAGTGCACAACTATATGGATACGAAGAAATATTTCCTGATTTATTCTCATGCCATATCGATGGAAAAACTTTTGCCGTATGCATTGCTTTTCTTTTTGCAACAATTTCTGGTGAAGCATAATGTTTAGGATCAACTTTCTTTTCTAAAATATCATTTAATGTTTTTTTATTTTTTATTTCAAAATTCCAGTCCATCTTAAATGGTTTTTTTGATCCCACAATAATTATTCGCTCTCGTTTTTGAGGCAAGCCAAAATCAAGAGCATTTAACAAATGATAATCGACATGATAACCTAATTCATCTCTTAATGTTTCTAATATTGTTTGAAGTGTCTTACCGCCATCATGGCTTGCCAAATTCTTTACATTTTCCAGTACAAAAGCTTGCGGTTGTTTTTCTTTTATAATTCTTGCTATATCAAAAAATAATGTTCCTCTTGTTTTATCTTCAAATCCTTTCATTAAACCACAAATTGAAAATGCCTGACATGGAAATCCTCCAAACAACAAATCAAAATCAGGTATACTTTCTGCATCAACTTTCGTTATATCCCCAACAGGTTTCTCACCAAAGTTGGCTTCATAGGCCTGTTGTGCATATTTATCAATATCACTGCTAAACACACACTTACCATTTATCCCAAGCTTATCAAAAGCCCCCTTACTGGCGTATCTAAATCCTCCGATTCCGCAGAATAAATCAATATATCTCAACGGTTTTGGATATACTGTTATATTTGGTTTAGGTACATCAAAAAATATCTTATCAATATCAACACTTAATGCTGTAGATATTCGAAATGCAACATCTACAGAAGGATTTGCAAGCTGATTTTCTACATTTGAAAGATATTTTCTACTAATACCAGCATATTTGGCTAATTGTACCTGTGTAATATTTCTCTCTTTTCTAATTTCCTGCACCCTATTCATTTAAGCGTTTCCTCCGTTTTTGTGAACTATCATACTCAAAATATTATATTATGCTCACTATTATTTGTCCATCATTTTATAAAAATGTTTTTCATTTATGATAATTCTTCTATAATCAATTTTATTAACTTCTTTAACTTCATTCCATCTTTTAAACCTAACCGATAAAAGAATTCCTCTGTTTCTGCCCCACTGCTAAATATCGCATCACAATATTTTGTAATAACTTCTTCTTGCTCTGCCGGAAGTGTCTCAATCACTTTTTTGTACGCTTCCTCAATTTCATCTGGTCCTGTCACAGATGACTGGCTCAACTTCCAATCTGCATATGATTTTCCCATGTGTTCCGTTATTGTCAGATTGATAAATTCTTCAATCTCTTTTGTCATTTTCATTTGTGAATCCCGTTCCTTTCTCCGGTACCCTACTCCATCAATGTATCCAGTATAGTTTTGATAGCTTCTTTCAGCTCTAGCCCATCTCTCAATCCCATACGGTAATAGAACTCATTCAGGTCACTGTTATTATTTGAGGTTTCTGTCATATAGTCAAAAATAACTTTTCCCTGTTTTTGCGGTAACTTCCGAATTACCTTTTGCACTTTCAGTTCCAGTTCTTCATTGAATGGATCATACTGCTCTCCATATTTTTCCTGATAAACCTGTTCCATTCTTTTTCCGATCAGATCATTCAGGAACTCCTCCATATTTTCCGTTAATTCCATCTTTTTAATCTCCCATCAATCTGATTTTGATTGTTTCCAGCCACATCACCGTCCAGCCAGAAAGTACAGGCAGGATATAAAGTATAAAACCTGCCAAAAGCATTCTGCCCACTTCTGTGCCTGTTTCCTGCCCGACTCCATATCCTAAGACTGCTGTAATGCAGATGATTCCAGACAGGACATGAAATGCAGTTGCAGACAGCCATGTGCTGAACATAAGCATCAGTTGTATCAACGTCAGGCATATCCGCACTGGAAATAACAAAATCCTTATAATAATTTTTACAACTACCATGACTGCCTACCCCTTTCACTGTTTTAAATATCTTCGATAATTATCCAGAACTGAATCTGTCACACCACTTTTATAAATCTTACGAATATCTACAATCTGTTCATCTTTCAGCAGTTTCAACCAATCCAGTAAATCTTTTCTGCTGTTTGCGAAATTGCAACATCTTCCATCTGCATATTCAATCCTGTATCTCATACGCTCCTCCTATACATATACCAATTCACTCAATATAATTTCCTGCACACGATTCCTGATGTTATTACACTGTCGCACCCACTCCATAGGCTTCTGTGCCTTTAATTTCTCTGTTACACCTTCGGCACTTCTCATTTGTGCTTCAATCAGCTCATACCGCTCCTGTGCCTGTTCGTTAAGATCTGCCAGATAGCGATCCAGTTTTCCGGTCAACAAAAGATAAGAATACATCCCCGATTTATGTTTTTTCAGATATTCTTTCCGAAGTATTCCCCAGTAACCAATCGGTCTGTTTTCCTCCGGCAAGGCTAACATCGGTATGTAATAATCTCCCACCAACACATAATCCAATCCATTGTTATCATCATGTATTATTTTTCTCTGTTCACTCATGCTCTTCTCCTCTATCATATCTTCCTCTGCTCTCGCAGATACGCTTCAAATAAACTTCTCCGAATCAGTACTTTCTTCCCAATCTTATATACTGCTCCGGCTTCATGTGCCATGCGGACTACGGGCTTGATTCCCAGTCTGTAATATTCACATGCCATATTGTAAGTCACATAGTCATGGCTCATAAATTCCAGATCTTCATCGTCAATCTCATCTGAAAACATCCATACATTACCGCTCATCTGTCATTTTCTCCTTTCCTTTTCCTGTCGCCGGTTCATGGAATCGTTCCAGATAAGTATCAAAAATATCCCGATTAATCAGTACCGTTCCATCTATTCTGTAAATTGCACCTGCATCATTTGCAAGCTCCAAAAGCTTCTTATGGGAAATACTGTAAATGATTTCTGCCTGTTGATATCGCAGATATTGTCGGCGTAATTTTCTAAGCTGCTCTGGTACTTCTTTCATACTTGTAATTGGTTTATAACTTTTACCCATGATGTTTTCCTCCAAAATTTTATTTACTGTTTTACAGAAGCTGACTGCCGGAATATACCTTTCTAAGGACGAAAAAAGCACCTCTTAGATTAACTCTAAGAAGTGCTCTTACTTCATTGCCCAAACCTGTGCCCTTTCACCTGAAATTCGTCATGCTTCATAACGATTCATCATTCTCCCAAATTTTGTTGTCAAATTGTTGTCAAATGCGGTCTGACATCATGGTTTTAGACATTTCATATTTAATTTTAGTACAGTTTTGCACCAGCCGGGATATGGTTATCAACCATCAGAAGATGAAGTTTTTCTTCGCCCTCTTCCTCATGGATTGCACTAAGTAACATTCCACAGGATTCAATTCCCATCATGGCTCTTGGCGGCAGGTTAGTGATCGCAATTAAGGTCTTTCCAACCAGTTCTTCTGGCTCATAATAAGCGTGAATACCGCTTAAAATGGTACGATCTGTGCCTGTTCCGTCATCCAGAGTGAACTGTAACAGCTTCTTGGATTTCTTAACAGCTTCACATGCTTTAACCTTTACAGCTCTGAAATCTGACTTGCTGAAAGTATCGAAATCAACAAATTCCTCAAATAAAGGCTCTACCTTTACCTTGGAGAAGTCGATAACTTCTTCTTTCTCCGGTGCTGCTGTGGAAGTGCTGTTTTCTGACTTCGCAGACTTCTTGTCAGCGTCCAGGGACTTCATTGTCGGGAACAGAAGTACGTCACGAATAGCCTGGCTGTCTGTCAGGAGCATAACGAGACGGTCGATTCCGTATCCGATACCACCTGTTGGCGGCATACCGATCTCCAGTGCATTCAGGAAGTCTTCATCTGTGTGGTTGGCTTCCTCATCACCTGCGTCTGCAAGAGCATCCTGTGCTTTGAAACGCTCTCTCTGATCGATCGGGTCGTTGAGCTCGGAATATGCGTTACACATTTCCCATGTATTGATAAAGAGCTCGAAACGCTCTACCTTGTTCGGATCGGAAGGTTTCTTCTTGGTCAGCGGAGAGATCTCGATCGGATGATCCATGATAAATGTCGGCTGGATCAGCTCTTTCTCACAGTACTCCTCGAAGAAGAGGTTGATGATATCACCCTTCTTATGGCGATCCTCATACTCGATATGATGCTCGTCAGCAAGCTTCTTGGCTGCCTCATCATCTGCTACTTCGTCAAAGTCGATTCCTGCATATTTCTTGATGGCATCGTTCATGGTCAGACGTGCGAAAGGCTTTCCAAGATCGATCTCGATACCATTGTAGGAAATCTTTGTGGAACCGCAGACCTTCTCTGCAAGGTAACGGAACATAGACTCTGTCAGCTCCATCATTCCCTCATAATCAGTATATGCCTGATAAAGCTCCATCAGAGTGAACTCCGGATTGTGACGGGTATCAACACCCTCGTTACGGAATACACGGCCGATCTCGTAAACTCTCTCAAGTCCGCCTACGATCAGTCTCTTAAGATAAAGCTCCAGGGAAATACGAAGCTTAACGTCTTCGTTCAGTGCGTTGTAATGTGTCTCAAATGGTCTTGCAGCTGCACCGCCTGCGTTGGAAACCAGCATTGGTGTCTCAACTTCCATGAAGTCACGTCCTGCAAGGAAGTTACGGATCTCCTTAAGGATCTGGGAACGTTTGATGAATACATTCTTGCTGTCCTGGTTCATGATAAGATCCACATATCTCTGACGATAACGGGTATCTGTATCTGTCAGTCCGTGGAATTTCTCAGGAAGGATCTGTAAGCTCTTGGAAAGAAGAGTCATCTTCTCTGCATGAATGGAGATCTCACCTGTTCTTGTTCTGAAAGCAAATCCCTCCAGACCAAAAATATCGCCAATATCAGATTTCTTGAAATCTGCATAGGAATCGGTTCCAATGGCATCTCTTGCCACATAAACCTGAATGTTACCCTGTAAATCCTGGATATTGCAGAAAGAAGCTTTTCCCATTACACGCTTGAACATCATACGTCCTGCGATTGATACATGGATCGGGCTTGCGTCCATGATGCTTCTTCTTTCTTCATAATCCTTCTTCTGAGCCTCTTTTGCCTGCTCTTCATCAAGACCTGTTACATCAAGCTCCTTGCGATCTTTGAGAAGCTCTGCCTCATGTGCTTCATAGAGATTCTTTACCTCAAGGGAATGATGTGTCTGATCAAATTTTGTGATCTGAAACGGGTCCCTGCCATTTGCCTGAAGGTCTGCCAGTTTGTCACGACGTACCTTAAGCAACTGGTTTACATCCTGCTTCTTCTGCTCTGCCACTTGTTGGCCTCCTTAATCTATCTGTCGTTCAAGCGGATCTGTGCGATCCGCTCCGTTGTCTGCTTTATACGTTTCTCTGGATCTCAAGAACCTTGTATTTCATGATTCCGGACGGCATCTCAACCTCAACGATATCGTTGGTGTGTGCACCGATCAGTGCTTTACCTACCGGAGATTCATTGGAGATCTTTCCCTCAAGGCTGTTAGCCTCTGTGGAACCTACGATCTTCAGCTCCATATCTTCCTCAAATTCATAATCATGAACCTTAACCTTGCAGCCTACGCTGATTCTGTCAAGATCGACTTCGTCCTCTACTACAACCTCAGCGTTCTTGAGGATCTTCTCGATCTCCTCGATACGTGCCTCGATATCTCTCTGCTCATCCTTTGCTGCATCGTACTCTGCGTTCTCAGAAAGGTCTCCCTGCTCTCTGGCCTCTTTGATCTTTCCTGCTACTTCTTTTCTCTTAACAACTTTCAGATCGTGCAGCTCGTCTTCCAGTTTTCTAAGTCCTGCGTATGTGAGTAAGTTCTTCTTTGCTTCTTCCATTTTGCCTTACTTCCTTTCAAAACCGTGCTGTTTTTTCTGAAAAAAATACAGCTTCGGATATTTCTGTTGCTACCATTCCCAAGAGCTCTTTTTTCTAAAAAAGGGCGTAAAAATCTCAGGATATTCACAATTCCTGTATTATACCGAAAAGCCCCAGTATTGTCAAGCATTCCACGTCGAAAAAGGGTCCCTGAAATATGCAAAAAAAGCCGCGCGAAATCTCAGATTTCAACACGGCTTTTCTATATTATCCTGCCCGGTCTGATTCCTTATTTCTTCTCCGGAAAAAGATCTTTATAACGATTAGTCACCATCTGTGTCTGATACTCAAAATCCTGTTTATGCTGATTGACCAGTGTAGAAAGGATGATCCCGGAAAACCAGCAGATGATAGCTGTCAGAATCACAAACCCGCTGACGATCAGTGTTGGGATCTTTTCCACTGTCCCAACCTCCAGAAAATGTACCAGCACCGGAATAAAGAATACCATTCCCACCACAAACAGCACTGCTGCGATAAGGGAGAAGAACTCCAGCGGCTTGTAATTCTTGAACATTTTCACAATAGTCTTCAGGACCTTAAATCCATCTGCATAAGTATTCAGCTTGGACTCACTTCCCTCCGGCCTGTCACGATATTCAATGACTACATTCTCAACCTGCATGTTCTTATCGATGGCGTGGATCGTCATCTCTGTCTCGATCTCAAAATTCCTGGAAAGTACCGGGAATGTTTTTACAAAGCGGTAACTCATGGCACGGTAACCTGTCATGATATCCTTGATGTTGCTTTTAAAAAGACGGTTAATGGAACCTCTTACGATGCTGTTTCCAAAGTTGTGGAAAGGTCTCTTGTTCTCTGTAAAATATGTAGAAGAAAGGCGGTCACCAACTACCATGTCTGTGCCTTTCTCCAGAACCTTGCTGCACATTTCAGCTGCAAACTCTGCCGGATAAGTATCGTCACCATCTACCATAAGATAACACTGCGCATCGATATCCCGAAACATACTGCGGATCACGTTTCCTTTTCCCTGCTGATACTCATAACGGACAACTGCCCCTTCTTTTCTGGCAATCTCGTCTGTTCCATCTGTAGAGTTATTATCATATACGTAGATCACAGCTTCCGGAAGTGCTTTTTTCATATCGCGGATAACCTTTGCTACCGTCTTGCTTTCGTTGTAGCAAGGAATTAAAACTGCTATTTTATCTGCCATTATTTTTCTCCTGTAAAACAAAAAAACTTTCTGCGGATTCCCGCTAACTGACTGTAGCACGCGCCCCGCTCCTTGTCAATAGAACGTTTCGTTTTCTCCGGCATACTTTTCTCTTTTATCGCTCCAGTACCATGTCTGTAAGCTTTTTCAGCTCTTCATAGCTTGAAATATTATTAGATTCTCTCCGGATTCCCGCACTGTGGCGCATACCGGCTGTATACCAGGCTACATGCTTCCGCATTTCACGGATCCCGATATACTCACCCTTGATTGCGATCTGATCTTCGGCATGGCGCAGGATCATCTCGCATACTTCCTCTGCGGTTGGCCTAGAAAGCTTTTCCCCGGTGCGGAAATAGTGGTTCAGTTCCCGGAAGATCCACGGGTTCCCACGTACTGCACGGCCGATCATCACCGCATCGCAGCCAGTTTCTTTAAACATGGCTTCTGCAGTTTCCGGTGAAACGATATCTCCGTTTCCTATCACCGGAATAGTCACCGCTTCCTTCACCCTGCGGATAGCATCCCAGTCCGCCTGACCGGAATAATACTGCTGTCTGGTCCTTCCATGAACTGCGATGGCTGCTGCACCGGCATCCTCCACCCGTTTTGCGATCTCCACCACATCCACCGGCGTATTTTCATCAAAGCCAATGCGGACCTTCACCGTTACCGGCTTGGAAACTGCTCCGGAAACACTGCGGACGATCTCTTCGATCAGCTGAGGATCCTTCAGAAGAGCTGAGCCCTCGCCATTATTTACCACCTTGGGAACCGGACATCCCATATTGATATCGAGAATGTCAAAGGGACGCTCCTCAATGCTTTTTGCCACCTCTGCCATAAGGTCCGGCTCGCTGCCGAAAAGCTGCATGGATACCGGATGCTCCCCGGGATCGATCTCCATCAGCGCCTCTGTATTCTTATTATGAAAAGAGATTGCCTTGGCACTGACCATCTCCATACAGATCAGGCCTGCACCCTGCTCCTTGCAAAGTCTTCGAAATGCCAGATCCGTAACCCCTGCCATCGGTGCAAGCACAAAGGGGTTCGGTATCTCCACATTTCCAATCTTCCACTGCATCTTCATGGATCATTCCTCAACGGCATCTGCTTTTTTCTGCAGTTCCTCATCCGGGATATCTCCCAGGAAAAATACCTTGTAATACATTTCCAGAGATTCCAGAAGCTCTCTTTTGTCCCGCTGGAGTTCCTTGATCTTCAAGGCACTTCCGATCTCGTCAAAACGGGCATCTGCCTCCAGGGCCTCAGTCTTAAACTGCAGACTGCCGTCCTCATCAAATTCCAGTGTCAGGATCCCGCCTACATCCTCTGTGAAAAGCACACACATGATCTGCAGCTCCTGCTTTACCGTCTCAGGAAGAGACGCAAAATCCTGGTTAAAATAATATTTCTGCTCATAAGAGCTTGCTCCGCAGAGCACAATGTTATCCTGATACATAAAATCTCCTTTATTTATAACTTGACACTCCCCACAGCTAAAGCAGGGAGATTCTTGTTTTTTCCACTACTGCAATAAAACATCAACGGAAAATCGCTACCGGAAATTTTATCCGATCTGTGCTGCATGTTTTACACATAGCTGTATAAACCACGTACAGAAACCTCTCCGGAATTTACTTCCTCGACTGTACCGTCTGCACGCTCTACCAGAAGCTCTCCGCCGGCATTGATCCCTCTTGCGATCCCCTCATATGGATCATTCTGATCCAGTACACGTACCGGCTGGTTCAGATTGGCCAGCATTTTCTCATAATCCGGTTTCAGGCCGCTGAGATCCTCTGTCTGTACAAATCTCTCATAATTTTCCTCAAAATGCTTCATCACAAGTCCGACTACCTGTGCCCGGTCAAAGGGATGTCCGCTTTCCAGATACAGAGAGGTAGCCTTATCTGCCATTTCTTCCGGGAAGCTTTCCATATTTACGTTAATCCCGACTCCGATAACTGCACAGCCGATCTTATCCTGCTTCATGGTCATTTCGGTTAAGATACCGCAGATCTTTTTGCGGGAAACAACTACATCGTTAGGCCATTTGATCCCTACATCAAGACCGAGCTCTGCCACTGCCTGTGCAACCGAAAGTCCCATAACAAGTGTCAGCATCGGCGCCTTCTGCGGAGAAAATTCCGGGCAAATAAGGATACTCATAGTAATGGCACTGTCCGGCGGCGCACTCCATCGTCTTGTAAAACGTCCGCGTCCTGCGGACTGATATTCTGCCACAAACAGCTCTCCGTGTCCTGCGCCTTCTTCCCTCCAGGCACGTTTTCCCCAGAGGTTTGTGGAATCTGTTTCTCTTGCAAAATGGACGGTTTTGCCCGCCCATTTTGTATGTGTTGCCTGTGAAATTATTTCTTCATTAAATAAATCTGACATTATTTCTCCGGCTCTCCTAATGTTGCAACGATCACAGCCTTAATGGTGTGCATACGGTTCTCAGCTTCGTCGAATACCTTGGACTGCGGAGACTCGAATACTTCGTCTGTAACCTCCATATCTGTAAGGTTGAAACGCTCGCCCATCTCTTTTCCGATCTTTGTCTTAAGATCATGGAATGCCGGCAGACAGTGAAGGAAGATTGCCTTTTCACCGGCGTTCTCCATTACATGTCTGGTAACCTTGTATGGTGTCAGGTCGTGGATACGCTCTGTCCATACTTCGTCAGGCTCGCCCATGGATACCCATACATCTGTGTAGATGATGTCCGCATCTTTTGTTCCTGCCTCCACATCCTCTGTGAGAGTGATGGTGGAACCTGCCTCTTCTGCCCACTGCTGACACTGTGCTACAAGCTCATCATTCGGGAAATATTTCTTGTTGGTGCAGGCTACGAAATCAAGACCAAGCTTGGAGCATACAACCATCAGGGAGTTACCCATGTTGTAACGGGCATCGCCCATGTATACAAGCTTCAGGCCTTTCAGTTTGCCGAAATGCTCACGTACTGTCAGCATATCTGCAAGCATCTGTGTCGGATGATACTCGTTTGTCAGACCATTCCATACCGGTACACCTGCATGCTTCGCAAGCTCCTCAACAATATCCTGACCGAAGCCACGGTACTCGATTCCCTCATACATTCTTCCGAGAACTCTTGCAGTATCTGCGATGCTCTCCTTCTTTCCGATCTGGGATCCTGTGGGATCCAGATAGGTAGAACCCATTCCCAGATCATGAGCTGCCACTTCGAAGGAACAGCGTGTTCTTGTGCTTGTTTTTTCAAAGATCAGGGCAATATTCTTACCTCTGTAATACTCATGAAGCTCTCCTGCTTTTTTCTTTGCCTTCAGATCTGCTGCAAGGTCGATCATGTAAGTGATCTCTTCCGGTGTAAAGTCTTTCAGTGTCAGGAAATTTCTTCCTTTAAGATTCATAATATGTCCTCCTCACGGCTACAAATTTATTTCTGCTCTGCCGGTTTATCTGTCATGATTTCCTTCAGGGATGTTGCCAGCCCTGCGATGCCCTGTATCTCGGACGGAATGATGATCTTCGTTGCCTTGCCGTCAGCAACCTTTGTAAGAGCCTCCAGGCTCTTCAGAGTAAGAACAGATTCATCTGCTCCTGCTTCCTTGATCATACGAAGTCCTTCTGCAGTTGCCTGCTGTACTTTAAGGACTGCCTGTGCCTGTCCTTCAGCCTCTTTGATCATACGCTCCTTCTGAGCCTCCGCATGAAGGATCGCCGCCTGCTTCTCAGCCTCAGCATCCAGGATAGCGGACTGTTTTTTACCCTCTGCAACAAGGATGGTGGAACGTTTCTCTCCTTCTGCTTTCAGAATGGCTTCTCGTCTCTCACGCTCAGCCTTCATCTGTTTCTCCATGGCATCCTGGATGGCTGCCGGAGGAATGATGTTCTTAAGCTCCACACGGTTAACCTTGATTCCCCATGGATCTGTAGCCACATCAAGGGAAGCACGCATCTTGGTATTGATAACCTCTCGGGATGTCAGTGTCTCATCCAGCTCCATATCACCGATGATGTTACGAAGTGTTGTAGCAGAAAGATTCTCGATCGCCATGATCGGATTCTCAACGCCATATGCGTAAAGCTTCGGATCTGTGATCTGAAAAAATACAACCGTATCGATCTGCATAGTTACATTATCTTTGGTAATTACCGGCTGCGGTGGAAAATCCACAACCTGTTCTTTCAGGTTTACTCTTCTTGCAACACGCTCAATAAACGGAACCTTGAAATGGATTCCTGTACCCCAGGTAGCCTTGTAAGCGCCAAGACGTTCCAGTACCACTGCATAGGCCTGCGGTACAATGCGGATACAGGATGCAAGTACCCACAGCACAAGAACGATGACTACAAGCAAAACAACAACTCCACCCATAATTTAGCCCTCCTTGCTAATTTCTTTTACGATCAGCTTCACTCCGCGGATCTCTTCGATCTCAACCACTGCACCTGTTGGAATTTCTTCCCCGTCATCTGCGGTCCGTGCAGTCCACTCGATGTCATTGATCCTCACCTGCCCGGTCTGGGCCAGGTTGTTGACCGGCTGTATCACTACGGCTCTTTTTCCCAGAAGGCTCTCTGCATTGGTCTTTTCCACGCCCTTGTTCATGTAGCGGACCGCCAGAGGTCTGGTAAAGATCAGAAGCACCACGGAAACTCCGAAAAATAAAAGGAGCTGTACAACAATTCCCCCACCAAGCCACGAGGCAATGCACGCCACAAGCGCACCGCCTGCAAACCAGACAGTGGTAAGTCCTACCGTGATCGCTTCAATTACCAGTAAAATTGCCAGTATTCCAAGCCAGGCCAAAGGTGTCATAAAACCCCTCCTCTCTTATTCTCTTCTCTGTCTTGCAGCTTCGTACATCAGAATTCCCGATGCCATGGCAGCATTCAGCGATTCTACCTTTCCGCACATGGGAATGCGGATCAGACAGTCTGCTGCCTCCGCCGCCTGATCAGTCAGGCCCTTTCCCTCGTTTCCGATGAAAAATGCGGTACCGCCCTTATAGGATTCCTGATCATAGGAATTCTCACCCTTCAGATGAGCTGCAAAACTGCGAATTCCCTTTTCTTTCAGCTTCTTTTCTAATGATACCACATCTTCCACGTATAGAAAAGGCATTCTGTAAATGGAGCCCATGGTAGAACGGATCACCTTGGGATTTGTGATATCCACACAGGTTTTTGTGAGGAAAACTCCGCTTACGCCGGCGCCCTCACCGGTCCTGAGAATGGTTCCCGCATTTCCCGGATCCTGAAGATCCTCCAGAACCATGACCAGAGGATTTTCTCCCGCCAGTACCTCTTCCTCGCTCCAGGAAGGCAGCTTCAGAACTGTCAGGATCCCCTGGGGAGTCTTGGTATCACACATCTGACGGAATACGGAATCCTTCACGATCTCACAGGGATATTTTTCTGCCTGAGACATCAGCTCTTCATCCCGGGAAACGGTCTCGGAAACAAACACCTGGGAAACCCAGCTTTCCGGTGCTTCCAGAAACATTTTCCGGCCTTCTGCCACAAAAAGTCCCTGCTCTCTTCTGGCTTTTGCCTTCTGGTTCAGCTGCATGACATTTTTTATTTTTGCATTTGATACACTGGTTATCATACTTTTATTTCTCTCCTTCCGGCAATCCGTATTCGGTTAACGTAATTCCTCACGACTTGCATTCAGATCCTTGTTTTTTCCGATGGCGATTATGGAACAGTTGTCCGGAAGCGGTTCGGAAGGATCCAGATCTACCGTGACATTTTCACCCTGCTTGATGCCAATGATATTAATGTGAAAACGCTCCCGTACATTCAGATCTACCAGATTTTTTCCAATCCAGGATACCGGCATGGAAAACTCCGCCATACTGAACTCCGCCGAAAGCTCAAACACATCCAGATACCCGCCGGACATAAGATTTCTGGCAACCCGCAGTCCCATGGACTGTTCCGGATAAATGATCTTATCTGCACCAATTTTGTCGAGTATACGTCCATGAAGAGAATTCATACTTTTTGCAACTACAAAGGGCACTCCCAGATCTTTGGCCTGCATGGTTGCGGAAATACTGGCTTCCAGATTTTCGGCAACTGCGATAATGGCTACATCCACATTCTGAACTCCCAGAGCCTTCAGGATTCCCGGTTCACGGACATCTGCTTTTACCGCATAGGTTACTTTTTCGGAAATCTCTTCGATATTTTCTTCTTTGTCATCAATGGCAAGGACATCACAGTCTGACTCTGCCAGCGTCACCGCCAGAGTCATTCCAAACTGTCCAAGCCCGATCACGGCAAAAGATTTATTTTTCATTCTATTCTCCTGTTTAACCGATCATGATATCTTCTTCACCGAGATGCGTGGTGCTTCCCGGCCTGTTGCGTACACGCATCACAACTGCTGTTCCAAGTGTCAGCGGTCCGATACGTCCCAGATACATGGTAAGGATCACGATCCACTTGCCTGCCACATTCAGCTGAGGTGTCAGTCCTCTGGAAAGTCCTACTGTAGCCCCCGCAGAAGTGATCTCATATAAAACATCTGCCAGATCCACTCCCGGCATTACTGCGGACAAAAGCACCGTCATGGTAAAAAGGATCAGCACACTGGTTCCTGCAACAACCATGGCAGAACGGAGATAGCTCTCACGGATCCTGCGGCCGTATACCTCTACATCCTTTTTTCCCTGAAGATATGCTGCAATAGAAAGGATCAGAACCGCAATGGTAGTAGTCTTCACACCACCGGCAGTGCCCATGGGTGATCCTCCGATAAACATCCACAGCAGGGAAATGATCACGGTAGGTGTGGACAAAAGCGACTGATCCATGGTATAAAATCCCGCCGTACGTGTTGTCACTGACTGGAAAAAGGATGCCATGAGCTTTGTTCCCAGTGGTGCCCCCTTCAGCGTGGAAGGGTTTCCGGATTCAAAGATAAATACCAGAAATGCTCCTGAAAATACTAGGATCCCGGTCATCGTAAGGACCAGCTTGCTCTGAAGCCGCAGTACACGAAAAACTCTGGATGGGGAAAGCTCTTTTCTCAGAACCTTGCGGAATTTATCCCACAGATCCCACCAGACGATAAATCCAAGACCTGACACAATGATCAGGCCAATCGTAGTGATATTGACCAGCGGATTGCTCACATATACCGAAAGGCTTGTTTCCCCGAAAAGATCGATCCCTGCGTTGCAGAATGCAGATACCGCCAGAAATATGGCATGCACCAGACCTTTTTTTATTCCAAATTCCGGTACAAAGCAAAACGCATACAGGACCGCACCGATTCCTTCTGCAAGAAACACGCATTTCACCACACTGCGGACTACAACCACGACTCCACCCATTTCATCCAGGTTATAGGATTCCTTGATGATCCGCCGGTTTTTCAGGGAAATTTTTCGCCGGAGGCTGATGAATATCATATTCGCCAGTGCGATCAGTCCGATTCCGCCGATCTGTATCAGGCACAGGATAACCGCTTTTCCAATGGGGCTCCACTGGACTGCCATAACAACTGTGGAAAGTCCTGTCACACATACGCTAGTCGCCGCTGTAAAAACAGCATCCGGGAAGGTAACAGCCTGCCCGGGTGCACTGCAGAACGGCATCCACAAAATAAGTCCACCTACAAAAATCACCCCCGCAAAGCCGAGGGCAATTATTTGTGACGTATTCAGTTTATGCAATCCGTCTGAAACTTTTTTTAAGTTCATAAATATCTTTATTTTCTGTAATTATGAGAAAGAGAATTGCAGACCTCCCACATGTAGGAATCTACATTCTTCTGCATTGCAAGAGCCTCATTGATGTCGAAATCAACAAACTCACCATGGCGGTATCCAACCACACGGCTGCGTTTTCCGGCAACAAGAAGATCTACTGCAAGAGCACCCATCATGGACGCATATACACGGTCCTTACATGTAGGGCTTCCACCACGCTGCATGTGACCAAGGATCGTTGCACGTGTCTCGATACCTGTTGCAGCCTCGATACGCTTCGCCATAGCCTCTGAATGGCCGATACCCTCAGCATTTACGATGATATGGTGTTTCTTGCCTTTCTTACGGCTCTCTACGATATTGTCAATAAGCTTCTGCTCGTCGTAATCATATTTCTCCGGGATCAGGATATCCTCAGCACCGTTTGCGATACCGCACCATACTGCAAGGTATCCGGCGTTACGTCCCATAACCTCGATGATACTGCATCTCTCATGGGATGTGGATGTATCACGTACCTTGTCAATAGCTTCCATAGCTGTATTTACAGCAGTATCGAAACCGATGGTGTACTCGGTACATGCAATATCAAGGTCAATGGTTCCCGGCAGGCCAATGGTATTGATTCCAAGGTTCGCAAGCTTCTGAGCACCTGCGAAGGATCCGTCTCCACCGATAACAACAAGGCCGTCGATCCCATGCTTTCTGCAGATCTCTGCAGCCTGCTGCTGTCCTTCCTCTGTTCTCATCTCTGCACATCTGGCAGTATAAAGAATTGTTCCGCCTCGCTCAATCGTATCGGAAACGTCCTTTGCTGTCATATCTCTGATCTCCTCATTTAAGAGACCGCTGTATCCTTTATAGATTCCCTTTACGTTCAGTCCGCTGCTTAATCCTCTTCTGACAACAGCACGGATTGCAGCATTCATTCCAGGTGCGTCACCGCCACTGGTCAAAACGCCGATCGTTTTGATTTTGTTCTCTGCCATATTGTTATCCTCCATCTTATGAAACAACCTATTGTAATACACATATTCGGGTATAGTTTATAGCATTTTTATAAGTTTTTCAATACTCTCTCCACAATTTTAACATTGGAACTTCCATATTTTTTACACATGCGCTCCAGCCAGGAATCCTCGATATGGACCTGATAAGCAGGGGGAAGTTTCTTCATTGCCTTGACATCTTTGAGATAAATAACCACCGTGCTGTTTCCTCTGGATTCCATCAGATCGTCTACCAGACCGGTCTCGGCTTTTGCGTACTCTTCCCGGCTTTCAAACTGGAGCCACAGTTCTCTTGGCATATCATCAAAAAGACGGACCTTTTCCAGGATCAGCTTGCTGGCTTTGTCGTCTTCTGCGGATACTCTTCCCTGAATAAAGAGCCGGGCATCTTCATTCAGGAACATCTGGCATTTTTCGTAATCACGTGGAAATACCACAACCTCCACGGTGCCTACCAGATCTTCCACTGTAAGGAACGCCATTACCTTATTATTCTTTGTATATTTTATGTTTTTATCCGTGATCATTCCACCCACGATCACTTTCTGATTATCGTAAACCTCCGGTATCCCTGTTTCATCATCCGGCTGAAAATCAGAAGTTTTTGCAGAGATCATTTTTTCCATCATATTCCGGTAACGCTCCAGCGGATGACCGCTGAGATAGATGCCGAGAACTTCCTTCTCAAAGGTCAGTATCGTCTCCTTCGGATATTCTGCTGCCTGCGGCATACGGATCTCAAATTCCTTTTTATCTTCTTCAGGCGCAATATCAAAAAGACTCAGCTGTCCCGCCATGGTATGCTTCTTATCCTGGTTGATACTGTCTATGATCTGCGTATAAACCGTCATTTTCTGATTCCGGTTTCCCTCCAGGCAATCCAGCGCTCCGGCCTTGATCAGATTTTCCACAACTCTCTTGTTGATCTGGTCGATATTTCGCTCAATAAATGTTTTCAGGGAGGTATATTCTCCGTGCTCCTCACGCTCCCGCACAATCCCCTCGATTACCGGACGGCCGATACTCTTGATGGCAGAAAGTGCATAACGAATGGAACCATTGTCAACAGAAAAGCCATAAACACCATGATTGATATCCGGCGGAAGGATCCGGATCCCCATCTGGCGGCATACAGAAATATACTCGGCAACCTTGTTCGGCATTTCCACAACGGATGTCATCAGTGCAGCCATAAATTCTACCGGATAGTAATATTTGAGATATGCCGTCTGGTAGGAAACCACTGCATAAGCGGCAGCGTGAGATTTATTGAAGGCATACTTTGCAAAATCTGTCATCTCATCGTAGATCTTGTTTGCGATTTCCTCGGAAATACCGTTGGCAATACATCCCGGTACTCCCTCTTCCACGTTTCCGTAAACGAAATTCTGGCGTTCTTTTGCCATAACAGAAGCTTTTTTCTTGGACATGGCACGGCGCACCAGGTCACTTCGTCCAAGGGTGTAGCCTGCAAGCTCACGGACGATCTGCATAACCTGCTCCTGGTATACGATACAGCCATAGGTCGGCTTCAGGATCGGCTCCATCTGCGGACAGTCATAACGGATGGTATCCGGACGGTTTTTTCCGCGGATGTACTGCGGAATGAAATCCATGGGACCCGGACGGTAAAGCGAAATTCCCGCGATCACGTCCTCAAGGCTCTGAGGCTTCAGCTCCTTCATGAAGCTTTTCATTCCGGCACTCTCCAGCTGGAACACGCCGTCAGTACGTCCTGTTCCGAGAGAATCCAGTACCTTTTTGTCGTTGTAGTCGACCTTTTGCATATCCAGAAGCATACCGGTACTTTTTTCCACCATTTTCACAGCATTCTGGATAACCGTCAGGGTACGAAGACCCAGGAAATCCATTTTCAGAAGTCCCAGCTCTTCCAGTGTTGTCATGGTAAACTGCGTGACAATGGAACCATCCTGTGCTCTGGAAAGGGGTACGTATTCCGATACATCCTTCTGGCTGATCACAACACCTGCCGCATGCATGGAGGTATGCCTCGGAAGCCCCTCCAGACGTTTTGCCAGATCGATCAGACGATGGATATCGTCCTGTTCCTCGTAAGCCTTGCGAAACTCCGGATTCATTCCCAGTGCCTTGTCAATGGTGATATTCAGCTCCTGTGGGATCATCTTGGCGATGGTGTCCACCTGGGCATAAGGCATATCCAGAACACGGCCTACATCACGAATGACACCGCGGGCTGCCAGTGTACCGAAGGTAACGATCTGAACCACGCAGTCATCACCATATTTTCTTCTTACATAATCAATAACCTCCTGTCTCCGTTCGAAGCAGAAATCCACATCGATATCCGGCATGGATACTCGCTCCGGATTCAGGAAACGTTCAAAGAGCAGATCATACCGGATCGGGTCCAGCTGGGTGATCCCAAGTGTATAGGCAACCAGGCTTCCTGCGGCAGAGCCTCGTCCCGGACCGACCATGATATCGTTGTCCCTGGCATATTTGATAAAATCCCATACAATGAGAAAGTAATCTACATATCCCATGTTTTTGATCGTAGACAGCTCATAATCCAGGCGCTTTTTCAGCTCCTCTGTTACCGGATGATAACGCTGCTCAAGTCCCTCATGGCAAAGCTTGTTCAGATATTCCCAGGAGGTAAATCCGTCCGGCACATCATATTTCGGCAGCTTGGTCACACCAAATTCAATCTCCACATGACATCTCTCCGCGATCCTGTGCGTGTTTTCCAGCGCTTCCAGCGCATATGGGAAAAGCCTCGCCATCTCCTCCGGTGATTTCACATAATACTGGCCGCCCTCATAGCGCATTCTGTTCTCATCGCTGAGCTTTTTCTGAGTCTGCAGACAAAGAAGAACATCATGTGGTTCCGCATCCTCTGCCATAGTGTAATGCACATCATTGGTGGCAACCAGATCGATCCCCGTCTCTCTGTGCATACGGAGAAGCTGCTGGTTTACAGTCTGCTGCTCCGGGATCCCATGATCCTGAAGCTCCAGAAAGAAATTTCCTTTTCCGAAAATATCCTGGTAACGTAATGCCGCGATCTTAGCATCCTCATACATTCCACGTGCAAGATATCTGGCGACCTCTCCCGCCAGGCAGGCACTTAAGGCAATGATACCCTCGTGATATTTTTCCAGAAGCTCCAGATCCACACGTGGCTTGTAATAAAACCCTTCCACAAATGCCTTGGATACAATTTTCATCAGGTTGCTGTATCCCTGATTATTCTCAGCCAGCAGGACCAGATGATAATAACGGTCATCCCCACTTCCCACTTCTCTGTCAAAACGGGAGCCCGGAGCCACATAAACCTCACATCCGAGGATCGGATTGATCCCGGCTTCTCTTGCAGCCCTGTAAAAATCGATTACACCATACATAACGCCATGATCGGTGATCGCCGCACTGTCCATACCCAGCTCTTTTACTCTGGCTACATATTCTTTGATCTTATTGGAGCCATCCAGAAGGCTGTATTCTGTATGGACATGTAAATGTGTAAACTCCAAATTTATTCTCCTTATCGTAAAAAACAGGGCTCCGGATCCTCCCCGCTCTGCACTTTTCTCTGAACGTGCCGGAGCGTGTCTGATCCGGAGCCGGTCAACACCTTGTTATTTTTTAATGTAGATCCTCTTGTCACGGATCTCTACTTTTCCTTCCTTCATCAGATGACCGACTGCACGCTTGAATGCGTTCTTACTGAGGCCAAACTCTCTCTTGATGACTTCCGGTGAGGCATGATCATCAAATGGCAGCACCCCTGCAAATTCCTCGATCACACTGAATACGCTCTCTGCATCCTCATTGATCTGGATGTAAGCCTTCTGGCGGTCACTGACGTTCATCTTGCCATCCTCTTTCACCTCTGTGACACGAAGATCAAGAATAGCTCCCGGTCTGTACTTGCCTGTTGCCTCCCGTGCCGGGATCAGAGCGGAATATTTATCATCTACCGCAACAAAAACGCCGAAATTCCCACTGATCTCATAGACACGCCCCTTTACCGAATCTCCCGGTACATAAGGAGTTCTGGTGGAAAGATAATGATACACCTTCATGGTTGCACAGAGTCTGCTGCTCTTATCTACATAAAGAGCTACCAGACACTCCTCACCTTCACGGACCCGGTTGGTCTGCTCATGATACGGAAGAAGAAGATCCTTCTCCAGTCCCCAGTCAAGAAAAGCACCGATCCTGGTGACCTGTTTTACCTTAAGGACTGCGGTCTGTCCTACCTGAAGCATCGGCTCACGGGTAGTTGCGATCAGTCTGTCCTGGGAATCTTTATAGATGAATACTTCGATCTCATCACCTGCTTTGGTTCCTTCCGGTACCTGTTTGGACGGAAGAAGCACCCGCTCATTCTGAGGTGCGTTTCGGTCCTCTCCAAGATATATTCCGAAATCCACGGTTTTTACAACCAGTAATTTCTGTTTTTTACCTAATTCTATCATTCTTACTCCTGTTCCTTAAAACTATATATGATCATTTACTATTTGCTGTCTGTCCTGCATTATAACATAAGAGAATTATTATAGAAAGCACAAAAAAGGCAGCTTCGGAAATTTCTTTCCGTCACTGCCTTTTATTTGCCATTCATGGGGGAATCTGTCCCCACATTGGGTCAGTCTGTTATTCTGTTGGTTTCTCAACCGGCATCGGGTTCATCATTTTAATGACAAAAAGTACGATCAGCATCAGCACGATTCCCACCGGAAGAGCGATCCATGCTGTTTTTACAAAGCCTGCAACAATATAAGTTACAAAGGATACTGCCGCAGCCAGGATCGCATACGGAAGCTGTGTGGAAACGTGAGTCACATGATCACACTGTGCTCCTGCGGAAGCCATGATCGTTGTATCGGAGATCGGTGAGCAGTGGTCTCCGCAAACTGCACCTGCCATGCAGGCGGACATGGAAATGATCATCATCTCAGGACTGGATTTCTCAAATACCGCAACAACGATCGGGATCAGGATACCAAAGGTTCCCCAGGAAGTACCTGTAGCAAATGCAAGTCCACATCCAACCAGGAAAATAATGGCCGGAAGGATAACTTCAATACCACCGGCAACAGAACGCATGGCTTCTTCTACGAATACCGCTGCACCAAGTGAGTCTGTCATAGCCTTCAGTGTCCATGCAAAGGTCAGGATCATGATCGCCGGTACCATAGCCTTGAATCCTTCCGGGATGCATCCCATACAGTCTCTGAAATTGACCACACGGCGGATCATATAGAAAATAATGGCAAACACCAGACCAAAAGCACTTCCCATTGCAAGGCCTGTAGAGGCATCACTCTGTGAAAATGCGGTAACAAAATCTGTTCCGCTGAAAAATCCTCCTGTATAGATCATACTGATGACACAGCAGATAACAAGCATAACGATCGGGATCACAAGATCGATCACCTTTCCTCTCGGATTCGGTGTCTCATCATCCGTTGCATTCTCATACGGTCTTGCAGATGTTGTATAAAGATCTCCGTTCAGAGCATTGATCTCATGTGTTCTCATGGCACCAAACTCGGTTTTCATCAGTACCATGCCAACCATCATTACAATCGTAAGGATCGCGTAAAAGTTATACGGGATGGTTCTTACAAAAATCGCAAGTCCATCCTGTCCCTCTACGAATCCGCTGACTGCAGCAGCCCAGGATGAGATCGGTGCGATGATACATACCGGAGCGGCTGTCGCATCGATCAGGTATGCAAATTTCGCTCTGGATACGTGATGTCTGTCAGTTACCGGACGCATAACGCTTCCTACTGTCAGACAGTTAAAATAATCGTCAATGAAGATCAGGATTCCAAGGATGATCGCTGCAAGCTCTGCACCTACACGTGTGTGGATCTTTTTGCTGGCCCATCGTCCGAATGCGGCAGAGCCGCCGGCCTTGTTCATCATACATACCACAGATCCCAGGATTACCAGGAAGATCAGGATACCTACGTTATAGCTGTCAGAAAGAACCTTGATGATTCCTCCCTCAAAAATCTGTGTTACCGTTCCTTCAAATTTAAATCCAGAATAGATCAGTGCTCCTACTACAATTCCCACAAACAGAGAACTGTATACTTCTTTTGTGATCAGTGCAAGGACGATCGCAACAAGAGGTGGAAGCAGTGCCCAGATCGTTGCATACAGAGCAGGCTGGTAAGTCTCCTCCGCATCCGCAGCCAGCACAGTCAGGGGACTTGCCAGTGCGCCCATGAATACCATTGCCATAACAGACAATGCTGTTCCTGCTTTTTTACTCATTTTTCTCCTCCCTTTTCGGGGACAAAAAAACGGAGGCTGTCTCTTCTTAAGAACACCTCCGGTTAAATAATCCTTATTTAACTAATAGCCTGTCAGAAAATCTCCATTCAGCATATTAAATGCAGATCTCCCGAAGTGCTACCGATAGCGCTCCACATCCGTGACAGTACAACGCATATTCTGCGTTATCCCAGCACCCTGTCATCTGGCCTTCCAGAGCACTTCGGCAAATTTTCCTTTCTTTATGAACAGCCTGCCAGGGCCTTGCATCCATAAATACTGATAAAATCCGCGCCTCTATCTTCTTATCCGTGACCGTTTGCCCTCCGCAGGACTTCCCGGCCATCTTTTTTTCTTTATACTGTAGCAGTTTCCGACATAAATATCAAGTAGTTTACACAGATTCCTGCCATTCAGACCAATATTGTTACTTTTCACTCCGTTTTCAGTAACACGCTTCGCGGAATATTACCAGCGAACTGTAATCCAATTTTGCCTTATTTACTGCTCATTCAGCAGCCACTTCACATCCACTCCCAGCACCTTTGCAAACACCCGCAGTTCATAATCTGCTACAAAACGTTCTCCTCCTTCGATCCGGCTGATACTGTCACGCTCCAGCATCACTCCTTCCACCTGCATTTTTGCTGCCAGCGCAGATTGCGACATCCGTTTCATATTCCTCATCTGGCGTATTTTTTCTCCGGAAACGTTCTTTTTTCCCTGATAAGTGTATATTTTCATCCTGCCACCTATTTTAATAAATGTGTTAATGTTCTGCATTTTTCTTGACATTAGCATATATTTCGGCGGCACCTGTGTTAAAGGTCAGCAAATCTGACATTTTCTGCATTTTTCGACAAAAAATGCCGCGGTACTGTTCCGCGGCATTTCCACTCAAGCGGATATTGACGATCCACCATCGGGTTAAACTGTTTTTTCTTCTGATCAGTCTTCCTGTCCTACCTGACCATAATATGCATTTGCACCATGTTTTCTGTAGTAATGCTTATCCTGAAGCTCCTGCGGTGCCGGTTTTACATCCGGATTGATCAGCTCGCAGCGAGATGCCATCTTGGCAACCTCCTCAAGAACAACTGCGTTATGAACTGCCTCATGAGCATCCTTACCCCAGGTAAAAGGTCCGTGGTTCTTACACAGCACAGCCGGTACTGCTTCATAATCTTTGTTTTTGAAATAATCAGCAATAAGAACTCCCGTGTTCTTCTCATATGCCTCTTCGATCTCTCTTTTGGTCAGATTACGTACACATGGTACTTCTCCGTAAATGTAATCTGCATGTGTGGTTCCATAACACGGGATCGATCTGCCTGCCTGCGCCCAGCTTGTTGCCCAGGATGAGTGGGTATGTACGATACCGCCGATATTCGGAAACGCTCTGTAAAGAACTGCATGTGTCGGTGTATCAGAGGATGGATTGTATCTTCCTTCTACTTTATTTCCATCAAGATCTACCACTACCATGTCTTCCGGTGTCAGCTTGTCATAATCCACACCACTTGGCTTGATCACAAAAAGTCCCTGCTCCCTGTCGATCCCGCTGACATTTCCCCATGTAAAGGTAACAAGACCATATTTTGGCAGATCCATATTTGCTCTGTAAACTTCTTCTTTTAATTTTTCAAGCATAGCGCGCCCTCCTTTTACGGTATAGTTGTTTCAAAAACGATGTACTAATCTCTACCGCCTGTATTTATTTTGTAAACTCAACTACTGCGTAAGGTCCTTTATCCTCCGCGTTAAGAACTACAGCTTCTTTATTTTCTGTCATATATACTTCCGGAATAATAACATTATCCAGTACTGCCTGACGTTTATATTCAGCACGAAGCTGACCAACTTTAAAATCCTCAGGCAGATGATCCGCTGCCATCCGGATATACTGACAGTTGTTCACATGATGATTGGTGTCCAGATGATGCTTCTGTACGGAAAAAGCATTCTGCACTTCCCGTTCCTTCGGAAGCGCGATCTTTCTTGGTGCATAATCCATCTCTATTTTTTCGCCCAGATCATAGGGATCTGTATCTGCCGGTGTTAGCTTTTCCGGAAGACCGGTTTCTGTATTGATAAAGGACCAGTAGGAATTGGCCCATGCCAGCTTCTCACCATCCATTGTCTCAAGAATAAAATTACGCATTCCGATAAATCCACGGAATCCATAAGGAATTGTTGTTACTTTTATATTTTCACCAAGCTTCGGATATCGCTTCACGATCACCTGCCATGCAGAAAGTACCCAGGCTCTTTTCTGTTCCTTTAATACTTCCATACCGACTCCTGTCTGCTCGGATTCAAAGGTACAGCAATCCTGAAAATAATCCAGAACTCCCGGCAGCGTCAGACATCCATCTTCTCCGATCTCACTGAATCTTACTCGACTCTCAAAACTGTAACTCATTCATGCCTCCTGTCATACTGTCTATACTTTATTGTAACACTTGGCAGGAAGAAACGCACTTGTTTTTTTTGGGGCGCAGCGGATTGCGAATATCTTCTTATTTTTGAGTACAAAAAAAGTACCTCGCAACTGAGGTACTTAAGAAGCAGGGCTACAAGGATTCGAACCTTGAACTGACGGAGTCAGAGTCCGTTGCCTTACCGTTTGGCGATAGCCCTATGTGTTTTGTTTTTCGCTTGCCTTATCGCTTGCGACGGATGTTATTATATAACAGCTTTTTTGAAATTGCAACCCCTTTTTTTAATTTTTTTTATTTTTTTCAAAATTTCTTAAACTGCTGTTAAAACTCCTTATTATATGCGGGTTTACGCAGTAAAAAAAATTTTACAATCCACTCCTTTGTGTTATAATAAGCCGTATAATAAAAAGAGCGGAAACAACCGTGTATTTCCCTCCGGTCACAATATCCGGAGGCATCCAAAGGAGAACGCTATGCGAGCAAATAACCTTACTCTGCTCACGGACCTCTATGAGCTTACCATGATGCAGGGATATTTCAAAAACCCTACCAACCAGACCGTTGTCTTTGACATGTTCTACCGCAACAATCCGTGTGATGGCGGTTTTGCCATCTGTGCAGGACTGGAGCAGATGATCGAATACATCGAAAATCTCCGTTTCTCAGAAGAAGACATTACCTATCTGAGAAGTCTTGGCATCTTTGAGGATGATTTCCTTGAGTATTTGAGCAACTTCAGATTCACCGGTGATATCTACGCAATTCCGGAGGGAACCGTGATCTTCCCGAGAGAGCCAATGGTCAAGGTTATCGCACCGATCATGGAAGCTCAGCTTGTAGAGACGGCCATCCTGAACATTATGAACCATCAGAGTCTTATTGCCACTAAGGCAGCACGTGTATGCCATGCAGCCAAGGGCGATCCCATCATGGAATTCGGTCTTCGCCGTGCCCAGGGTCCGGACGCCGGGATCTTCGGTGCCAGAGCTGCAGTGATCGGTGGATGTGCCGGTACTTCCAACGTACTGACCGGCCAGATGTTTAACGTTCCGGTTCTCGGAACACATGCTCATTCCTGGATCATGAGTTTCCCGGATGAGTACACTGCCTTTAAGACCTATGCGAGACTTTACCCGAATTCCTGTACTCTTCTGGTTGACACCTACGATGTCCTGAAATCCGGTGTTCCCAATGCGATCCGTGTATTTGAGGAGATGCGTGAGGAAGGTATCCAGCTGAAGAACTATGGAATCCGTATCGACAGCGGTGATCTTGCATATCTTTCCAAAAAAGCTTACAAGATGCTGGCTGCTGCCGGTTTCGATGATGCTACCATTTCCGCATCCAGCGATCTTGATGAATATCTTATCGAAAGCCTGAAGGCCCAGGATGCCAAGATCAATTCCTGGGGCGTCGGAACCAAGCTGATCACAGCCGATAACAATCCGGCATTCGGCGGCGTATACAAACTTGCCGCTGTAAAGGACGCTGACAGCGATGCCTTCCAGCCGAAGATCAAGCTTTCCGAAAACACAGAAAAGGTTACCAACCCGGGCAACAAGACTGTATACCGTATCTACAGCAAGAAGACCGGCAAGATCAAGGCCGATCTGATCTGCCTTGCAGATGAGAAATTCGATCCGGAAGAAACTATGGTGATCTTCGACCCGGTTGACACCTGGAAAAAGACCAAGGTTCTTGGCGGAACCTACGAACTCCGTGAGCTCCTTGTTCCGGTAATTAAAGATGGTAAGAGCGTTTACAAGTCTCCATCTGTCATGGAACTCCGCGACTACTGCAAACAGGAGCAGAACACACTGTGGGATGAATCCAGACGTTTCGTTAATCCGCAGAAGGTTTATGTAGATCTCTCCCAGTCACTCTATGACATGAAGAAGGCTCTCCTGGAAGAAATGAGTGAAAAAGAGCTCTGATAAACAGAAATAAGCATTCATAAACCCTCCTTTCTTATCATAAGCTTATGGATAAGGAAAGGAGGGTTTTTATTGCACAGAGAATTTTATACCCGGCTGATCAGTAGGGAGCATCCTCTGCCGGAAGCCTTTGTGCCGGAACATCTTATCGATATCGGACTTCCATTTGAAGCAGCACCGGGAGATCCGAAGCGGCTTCTGGAGTATCAGGCTGCAAAAGCCGCTTCCCAGCTTTTCCATGCCTGTCACAGATGCGGTCTGAACCTGTGGGCAGTTTCCGGATATCGTTCCTACCAGCGACAGAAGGAGCTTTTTACAGGAAGTCCTTTCGTTGCAGAGCCAGGAACAAGTGAGCACCAGAGCGGACTTGCTCTGGATGTATCCTGCCCTTCCATCCATATGGAGCTCTCCGAAAGGTTTTCCGCAACAGGAGAAGGCCGCTGGCTGAAAAAGAACGCTCCGCTCTATGGTTTTATCCTCCGGTACCCAAAAAGCAAAGAGGAGATCACCGGCATCCCTTACGAGCCATGGCACATCCGCTATGTGACAAAACCTCTGGCTTCCTGGCTCACTATCACAAATCTGACTCTGGAAGAATACCACTGCTTTCCTTCCCGGTGTCCGCACCCTCCCTGATCTGCAGCTCCTGGCATCTGCATCTGATGTTTATATCTTGATCTGCACACATTTTTCTGTACATCTGATGCACTTTTACTGCTCCATCTGTCTGCCAAGAAAACCGGCTGCTGTGCGGATAAGGGCACGTTCTGTGTCTCCCAGTGCTGTTTTTTCACTTTTAGTCAGAAGGATCACTGCTCCAATGGCGTCACTCGCACACAGGATCGGCTGTATCATTTTCTGGCAAAATGAATCCATAGCGTCGGAAATGACTGATATATTTTCCCTGCTGTCCTGACTGACCAGTCTGCCTTTCCTGCCGGCAATGATCGCATCAAGCTCAGAACTGATCTCTTTTCCTTCCAGTTCCCGGCTTCCGCTGCCACATGCCGCCACCACCTGATCACGATCCGTGATACATGCCGTCAGTCCGGTGGTCTGTACCAGCGCTTCCGCATATTCCACAGCAAACGAATTCAATTCTCCAATAGGCGAATATTTTTTCAGGATGATCTGTCCTTCTCTGTCTGTAAAAATCTCCAGTGGCGTTCCTTCCTTGATCCGCAGTGTCTTTCGTATCTCTTTTGGAATCACAACCCTGCCCAGATCATCGATCCTGCGAACAATTCCCGTTGCTTTCATCTTCCTGAATTCCTCCTGTATTTTCTGTTCATTGTACGTCAATGTTATGTCAACCATTTGTTTTTCATATGGTTATTATGCGAAAAACTGGGAGAAATATGCATAAAAATCTCTTATTTATCTGTCGCTGCAGGAGCCGCATTGTCGTATGCCTGCTGCAGAAATACTTCCTGAGAATTAAGCGGAGCATTATCGGATGGTTCGATCTTATAATTTCCCTTATTGTTCATGATCCTTGCTTTTCGATTATCACTGAGCATTGTCACAAACATTTCCTGGATCTGCATACGGATATCCGGATCCTCGATAGGCGCCGCAACTTCTACACGACGAAGAGTATTTCTTGTCATAAAGTCTGCAGAGGAAATATAGATCCTTGCTCTCTCCTGTGTTCCGAAAATATAAATACGGGAATGCTCCAGAAAACGTCCTACAATACTGATAATGTGGATATTTTCTGTCTGCCCCTTCACTCCCGGGATCAGACAGCAGATACCACGGATCACCATATCAATGTGTACTCCTGCACAGGATGCTTCTACAAGCTTGTTCATAATACGTTTATCTGTCAGAGAATTCATTTTCAGACCGATATATGCCTGTTCTCCGGCCTTCGCATGCTTGATCTCCTCATCGATCATGGCAAGCACTTTGTTCTGAAGACATCTTGGTGCCACAAGAAGATGCTCCATATCTTCAACGGTTTCTCCCATTGCCAGTGCCTGGAATACTCTGGCCGCTTCCGTTCCGATCTTCGGATCCGCAGTCATAAGAGAAAGGTCTGTATACAGACGGGCTGTTTTTTCATTATAGTTTCCTGTTCCGATCTGTGTATAATATTCCACATTTCCGTCTTTTTTCTTCATGATCTGGCAAAGCTTGGAGTGTACCTTATAGCCGTCCAGACCGTAGATCACATGACAGCCCGCATCCTCCAGAAGCCGTGACCATCCGATATTGTTCTCCTCATCAAAACGTGCCTTCAGCTCCACCAGAACGAAAACTTCCTTTCCGTTTTCTGCTGCTTCGATCAGAGCCTCCACAACCTTACTCTGTTTTGCCACACGGTAGAGTGTCATCTTAATGGAAACTACAGCCTCATCATTGGCAGCCTCATGAAGCATTGTAAGAAACGGCTTGATGCTTTCATATGGGTAGGAAAGAAAACGGTCCTTTTTCGCGATCTGGTCAAGGATCGGTTCGTGATTGTTAAACAGAGGAGACTTCTGAGGAATTCTTTTTTCATAAAAAAGCTCTGTTCTTTTTCTCAGGCCATCCTGGATCTGGAATACAAAAGAAAGATCCAGTGGTATATCTCCCCGGAATACATAATTCTTGTCCACTTCCAGATACTCGCAAAGTGTTTCAACAACATCTCCGTCCATTTCTCTTGACAGCTCCAGACGGATCGGTGCCAGTTTCTTTCTTGCCTTGATCAGTTCTACCATAAACTCACGGTAATCCAGATCTTCATCATAAAGAGCATCTGCGTCAATATCCGCATTTCTGGTAATACGAAGCAGGGACTTTGCCTTGATGTGATAGCCCTTGAAGATTTTTGAAACAAAGTGAAGGATCAGCTCTTCAGACAACATGTAGGTGCCGGTTTTTCCCGGAACCGGGATCAGACGCTGGATACCTGCACTGCTGCACGGAATGATACCCAGCTTTTCTTTTCCTTTTTTTGTTTCCAGAACTACTACCGCATAGATCTCCTTATTCCGGAGAAATGGAAACGGCTGTCTTTTTCCGACGATAGACGGAGAAATAACCGGAGCCACCTCTGCTTCAAAATAGCGGTCCAGATAATTGCGATCCTCTTTTTCGATCTTATGGAAATTCAGCATATGTATGCCGTATTGTTCCAGCTTTTCCATGATCTCTTCATAAACAACATCTCTTTTCCGGTTCAGCTTTTTTGTTCTGGCAAGGATCGCGTCCAGCTGTTCCTCCGGCGTCATATTGGTTTTATTTTCACGGATATCCTTTGCCAGAAGCATCTGATCCACCAGAGATCCCACACGTACCATGTAAAATTCATCCAGGTTGCTCTGATAGATAGACGCAAATGTGAGGCGTTCACACAGCGGATTTTCCGGATTCTCAGCCTCCTCAAGTACCCTTTCATTAAACTTCAGCCAGGATAATTCCCTGTTCATGTATATTGTATCTGCCATTTTTTCCTCCTGCGTCGCCATGTATTTTTCTTTTTCGGCCGACTTTGTCTGTATTTATCCGTATCATATCAAGCAGGCATCCAGATTTTGCCTGACTGCAGGTTCATGAATGCCTTTGCTTCACGGTTTGCATACAAGTATACTGATCGAATGTTTATTCAATAACAAGACTTTGTAAAATCCTGATAAAATTTTTTTTGAAATTAGGGGTTGCATTTTTGAATAATAGTGGTATAGTATTCATATACTTGATATGTAGTTTTGAATACTACATGTTATTTTATCAATTTCTACATTGCTATATCGTGAAACGTCACTATGATCCATCATTGATGAACTGATCATGAAGTTGTCCATATGATATAAACAGCAGTTTTTTTGCAGGAGGTGTTTTTATATGAAATTTAAATTAAAAGATCCGGGAAGTGCCATAACCCACGGAATCGGCATGCTTCTTGCCGTGGCCGGAGCCACTCCGCTGATCGTGAAGGCGGCCAGAAGCGCAGACGTTCTCCATGTTTTTGCAGTAAGTGTTTTTATCCTTACCATGATCCTTCTTTACCTGGCAAGCACACTTTACCATTCCGTAAACTCTACAGTCAAGGTGAACCGCCGTCTGAAAAAAATGGATCACATGATGATCTTTGTGATGATCGCCGGCAGCTACACTCCTGTATGCCTGATCGTTCTCCACGGACGCACCGGCTATATCCTCTGTGCCCTCGTATGGACCGTTGCCATCATCGGAATGATCCTCAAGGGCTGCTGGATCAACTGCCCGAAATGGCTTTCCTCTGTGATCTACATTGGAATGGGCTGGCTGTGTGTACTTGCTTTTGTTCCGATCTTCCACAATCTGCCCCGCGCAGGCTTCGGATGGCTCCTTGCCGGCGGTATCATCTATACCATCGGCGGTGTGATCTATGCTTTGAAGCTTCCGATCTTCAATGCGAAGCATAAGAATTTCGGTTCCCACGAAGTATTTCATGTTTTTGTGATGCTGGGAAGTGTGTGCCATTTTGTTGTAATGTATTTCTTCGTAGCCGGTATGGCAATCCACTGAGTTACTCTGTAGTCAGATGGATAAAAGCCTCCTCGAATATCTGCAAAACTTAAAGCCCCGGAATACGGGCAGACCTCAGGAAGTTGAAGTTATGACTTCTCTGAAGTTGCCTCGTGTTCCGGGGCTTCTTATTATACCTGATCCGGCCTGTGATCCCGATGATCTCAGCCGATGGTCAGTGTGGAAAGGCCACTGCAGTTAAAATATGCAAATGCACCTATAGTCTGAACGCTGTCCGCAATGTCAAGCTTTACAAGATTTTCGCAGTCTGCAAATGCATAAGGTCCGATGCTGGTAACGCCTTCCTCGATCCGGACCTCTGTTATCTGGTCGCGGTATCCATTCCAGGGGACTTCTTCCTCATTTTGCCATTCATTCATAGCTCCCTGTCCTGTGATCTCGAGAACTCCGTTTTCATCAAGGCTCCAGGATACGGTATTCTCCTCCGCTCCGCAAAAACCACTCTTTTCTCCTGCCGGATCGATTTCTGTTTCCATATCTTCCGATGCTGCGCTCTCCTCAAATGCTGCTTCCGGCTGATCTTCCTGATCATCCGGGAGCATTTCCTGCGGAATGTCCGCTTCTTCATTTTCCGGAAGCTCTATTTCTTCCGGTATTTCCGATGTATCTTGTGTCTCCGGATTATCCGGTGCCTCTGAAACGTCCGCTGTTTCCGTATCATCCGGTACTGCCGGTTCCTCTGACATGTCTGGTGTCTCTGAGATCTCAGATTTATTTTCCGGTTCTGCTTCGGAAATTTCTGCTGCATCCATTGCCGGAGCTTCTCCTGTTTCAATCCCTGTAATGGATTCTGCCGACAGATCCGTCACAGTATCCGATACAGCTTCTGCTGACTCCTCCGCACTGAATGTATCCGCCGCAAAAACACTTTCCATCCATATCCCGCAGGTCAGCATACTGACTGCTGTAAGCCCTGCAAGTATTTTTTTATTTATCCTCATTTCCATGCCTCTACTTTCTGATCCTTACTGCTTTTACCTTGCTCCAGGAAGAATAGTATTTCTTTGTTCCTGATTTTTTGTATGTGCGGATCCTTACATAATACGTTTTGTTTTTCTGAAGCTTTGTCAGCGTGTATTTCGTTTTGGATACTCCGGCCACTGTTTTTTTGCTGCCGGATCTGAAATTTTTGTTTACGGAATACTGGATCTCATATCCGGTCACGTATCGGTTTTTCTTCCATGTGATCTGCGCTTTTCTGCCGGACAGGTTCTTTGCTGTCGTCAGGGTGGTTCCTGCCGGATTCACTGTGACTGTAATACTCTTTGTGGCGGCATTATATCCTGCTGTGGCAGAAGAACGGATCGTGATCCTTGCACTGCCGGTGAATTTTGCCGCAATGGTGATCCTTCCTTGTTTGTCTACTTTTACAGATTTACTGCTGGAAGAATATTTCAGCTGAGCTTTTCCGGAAGCTTTTGCATTGATGCTGATCTTTCTGGCTTTTGCATACCAGGTCCGCCGGATATTGGATGCTTTGATGGTATTGCTGCGTTTCGTTACTTTGATGGTGCAGAATGTGGAACCGGAGGTATAATTGGTTCCCTTTGCAGCGTATGCCATGATCGCCGCGGTTCCTCCGCCTTTGATGGTTACTTTACCGGTGGATGGATCGACAGCTGCAACTTTCGGGTTGCTGGAACTGTAGGTTATGGTTCCATCTGTTGTTTTTTCAGACAGCACACAGAGGAATGGTTTTGTGCCGTATTTTACAGTTATTGTTTTTTTGTCAAATTTCAGGCTCGGCTCTGTCTGTTCGATGAGGAATCCTGCTTTATAGGTTCCGCTGTAATTTCCGGCTCCTGTGATCTCCAGTTCTGCATTTCCCGCATTGGTGTTATTGCTGCATTTTACGGTGTAATCTGTATTTTTCTGCAGTGTATAGTTTCCATCCATGATGACCATTTCCGGTGTTTTTTCGGTTCCGTCATAGGTGTATTTCTGCTCTGTGATCTTGATATCACACAGCGCAAGGCTTCGTTTTGCCGGACTGTTTGTTTTTGGATCCCATGGCACCCAGGTAATGTTTCCACCGTAATCCTGGAGAATATCCAGAGACCAGGTTTTGTCTGTGTATGGATAGTATACGGTTGCAGTTACATTTTTGAAGATGTTATTTCCGAGTTTCGGGCTGTTGCCGTAGAAATAGATATTCTGCAGATTTTTGCTGTCTGCAAATGCGTTGTCGCCTATTTCTGTTACGTTTTCTTTGATATTCAGATCCACCAGGTTTGTACAGTTACTGAATGCGCCCGGTTCGATCACAGTTGCATTTTCCGGAAGTGATTTTCGGATCTCAAAGGTTATTGTGGCTGTTCCTGTATAATCGCTGTCGGTTTTGGCGATCGCAGTGATCTTTGCTGTTCCTGGATTTACATTATCTGCGAAATATACCTGGTAGTCTTTTCCTTCTGTCAGTGTTTTTTCGTTGTAAGTGATGGTTACTGTCGGTGTTTTTTCGGTTCCATCATATACATAGGTCTGTTCTGACAACTGAATGCTGCAGGCTGACAGATCGATCTTCGCTTTTTCCAGTATCGGAAGCTGTCTGTATTCTTTGTGTGATGCATTTCTCCTGCAAACTCTTTCTGCCTGTCCCGGTTCTGTATAAGTTGCAGCCTTTATTGTTTTCCACTCTCCGTAATCATGGCCTAATGCCGCTGTTGTGGTCTGGGCTTTGAGTACGGTTCCGCAGACGCTGCAGTGACTTCCTTCGGTTTTTCCGGTTGTCTCACAGGTAGCTGCTACTGCTGCGTCTTTCACTACTTTGTGGCCTGTTGCTGCGATCGTTTCTGTGCGTGTTTTCTTGCAGCGGGTACAGGTGTAGGTCTTCGTTCCGGCTGTGGTGCAGGTCGCTGCTTTTGTTACCTTTCCTCCGTCCCAGCTGTGGCCAAGCGCTGCTATTGTGGTCTGGGACTTGAGTACGGTTCCGCAGACGCTGCAGTGACTTCCTTCGGTTTTTCCGGTTGTCTCACAGGTAGCTGCTACTGCTGCGTCTTTCACTACTTTGTGGCCTGTTGCTGCGATCGTTTCTGTGCGTGTTTTCTTGCAGCGGGTACAGGTGTAGGTCTTCGTTCCGGCTGCGGTACAGGTCGCTGCTTTTGTTACCTTTCCTCCGTCCCAGCTGTGGCCTAACGCTGCCACTGTGGTCTGGGCTTTGATCACTGTGTTGCAGACACTGCAATGACTTCCTTCTGTCTTTCCTGCGGTCTCGCAGGTGGCTGCTACCGCCGCGTCTTTTACCGCCTTGTGACCTGTGGCTGCGATCGTTTCTGTGCGTGTCTTTTTGCAGCGGGTACAAGTGTAGATCTTTGTTCCGGCTGTGGTGCAGGTCGCTGCTTTTGTTACTTTTCCACCGTCCCAGCTGTGGCCAAGCGCTGCTGTTGTGGTCTGGGCCTTTATTACTGTATTGCAGACGCTACAGTGACTTCCTTCGGTTTTTCCGGTTGTCTCACAGGTGGCTGCTACCGCTGCGTCTTTCACTGCTTTGTGACCTTCCTTAACAACAGTTCTTGTGCCGAGTTTCTTTAAAGTGCCGCCGCTTCCGGTGCCTGAATTATCAGCATACATCACCCAGATTTCCAGAGTATTATTTCCTTCCTTCAAGCTGCTTCCGGAAATCTTCACTTCATATGCCCTGGCATTCGGGATTGTCTGTGTAGTGGCATTCGCGGATGTAGTATAACTGATTCCATTTACCACATATTTAAAAAGTGAAATCTCTCTTGAACTGTCTCCGGCCCATCCTTTAAGGATAATCTCCTCACTGTCCTTACAGCTGATCTTCGCATTATCAGCCGGTGAAAGAATCTCGTCACCAGACTGTACTTCCTCCGAAGTATCATCATAAAATTCCACACTTACCGTATAAGACTTCTTTGTAACCCCATCCGGCGCTGTAAGCGTATATACAACCGGGCTGGTAAAATCATGCGTCGAACCATTCCAGAAGTCTGAAGAAAGTCCAGTTCCCATACCTGAGCCATAATCAATCGAAGGCTTCAATTTTGTAACATTCGTCCCCTTCGGCACCCGAAGAACGATCGTATCCTCCCCGATCGCACCGATAACATCCTGCTTCAGTCCAGGATTTTCCACCTTCTTAAGCACAAAACTGTAAAATGCAGCCTGATCAGAAGGAACCACATGGATCGTCACAGTCACCTGAATACTCTCCTGTGTCTCTGTATCGCTGATCTTATACTGTGAACTGTAATCTCCGGCTGACGCCGTAACAACACCCGTATAGCCAAAAGCATTATATTTTTCTCCGGGCAGATTCGTGCGATTCAATCCTGCCGGCAGCTTTTCCTCAATTACTGTAGTCGCATACGTTCCACTTCCACCAGTCACATTATCTGTGCACAGATACTGCGCCGCACTTTTTCCTACACTGACATACAAATCCAGTGCCGGTACAGTCAGCGGACTCCGCACCGTGATCGTCGATGACGCCACAACTACCGAGCCATACTCTGACGGCAGTTTATCCGTCGCATAAAATACGATCGTACTTCCGCTGTCATCACTTTCCAGAACCTTATCTGCTGCAACCGTTGTAAAGGATCCATTCTTTCCAAAAGCAACATGAACACCATATTTCTCCAGCTCATCCGCTTTAAATATCGGGGTCTGCGTCCCATCATTATATGTGATCTGCAGTTTCACACCGGACAGATCCAGCGTGTTCCCAACTGTAAACTGAGTTTTTGCCGGTGCTGCAAGCACGGAAAGCTTCTTTGCTTTTCTGGCTGTTACCGTAATACTTACCGGAATTTCTTTTCCAAAATAATTGAATATCACGGAGGTATCCTCAGACTTCAGCGGACCTGTTTTATCATAGGAAAAGCCACTGTAAATATATACATAACGTCCACCTATTGTGGCAAAAAAGCTGGCGCCTGAAGGATCAAACTTCTGGTTTTCACTGTATGTCGTCTTCGGATGACCGGAAAGCACAATACTTGTAATATCACTGGCAGATGGTTTTTCGACTGTCATCGACCAGCTGGTCTGTTTTCCCTTATAATTGATCGTCAGTTCCCTTGTCCCCGTTTCCGAATTTTCAAATCCGGCGATCATATCCTTCGTGATCGTTACTGATGTAGAATTATTAACAATAAGCCTTCCCCAATACGCCGGAACTTCTCCCACGTAACATTCTTTCGGTACACCGGAAACAGACAGCGATCTGATCGCCGATGCATCTGCACGTTCCGGCAGTCCATCCTTGGAAATCTGCCAGTCTCCGTCAAAGCTCCAGCCTTTATATGAGTTCGGATTCTTCATCTGCTCTGCTGTAAGAACACCACCTGTTGTAAGCGTCTGTTCCGTGTTTGTCCCAATGAGCGCTCCCTGGCCGTTTTTACCATAACAGTCCGAAACATGTCCATTCAGACCGATAGCAGAATTGAGTACATTTGCATTTACCTGTGCACAGATCTGACCTGTAACTGCTGTTCCGCCAGTCACGCGAAGCGTACCTGTAAAAGCACACTGTTTCACATATCCGCCCATGTTTCCAAACTGTTCGATCCGGCCGGCAATGCCTCCAAGGTAAACCTGATAAGAATTTCCGTTAGCCTGTGTGACAGAAAGATTTCCTCCTGCAACACATTTTTCAATAGTACCAATGTTTACTCCTGCGATACCACCAACATAGCTGTCTGTAGCTGTCATGGATATGGAAATATTTACTCCGGACGAACAGCCGCTGATAGTACCGGCCACCTCATTCTCTCCGACAATCCCGCCAAAAGCCGGATGGCTCATGGAACTGGTAGAGCCCATATGTCCTGTTACCGTTCCGGTTACCCTGCAATCCTGGATCTTACCGGTATTATACTGTGCCACAACACCATGGATATCATGACTGTCATAATCAAAATCCGCAACAATATTCAGATCCTTTATCGTTCCTGCATTCTGCTGGATCAGAGGCTTTTGGAGACCGGTTATTGTGAAACCGGCTCCGTCCAGCGTTCCACTGAAATACGATGCCGAAAAATTTGTCCTTCCGTCTGTACTGATATTTTTTGTCAGACGATAGTATGCTCCCTGGTTTGCCTGAATCAGATTAAGATCATCGATCGAAGATATCTTATATGGATTTGCAAACGTACCATCTCCCTCTGCCGGTGCAAGGGAAGAGCTTCTGCTTCCAATGATACGATAAACAATCCCTGCGGAGCCATCCGTCGGAACGGTAAACTTACCGTTCGACAGCTTCACCAGGATTGCCGATGCTGCCGGCAATGTATGGTTTTCATTGCTGTCCCCTGCATAAACCGGAAATGTCGCTGCCTTTGCCGCAGCAATGGTATCCCCGTAAAAGCTGTATTTACCGGAGCTCTCACCGGCTGCAACTGCCGTATAAAAATCCGCCATAAGCTCCTTAAAAGAAACTCCGGTTACTTTCTCCAGATATTGCTCACAGCTGAGAGAAGAAGCATCGATCGTATAAAACTTTGGAAGCACCTTCATAGGCTGATAGCTTCCTGCCATCCGGTCGATAACATATCTTACAAAAAGATACGGCATTCCATAGTCCTGTGCATTGTCATCCCGGTAATTCTCGTAGATCAGCGAAGATCCTGAACGGATGACCGTATTACTTCCAATACCATTCAGCCAGCCGCTGCTGTCCGTTCCTCCCCAGAGATAGTCCATGACAGCCACTGCAAGACCCTCATTCAGCCACGAATATCTGCCGGTACTCATAAATCCGGTTTTCAGCCAGAGGATTGCATGCTGTCCCTCATGAACAAGAAGGCCATTTCGCTTTGACATCTCCCCCGAAACATAAGAGGATGCTGACGGTGTGTTGATATGGATTGCTGTGATCCCTTCATCATACATATACATACCGCTGGCGCTGCTTAAAGACTCCAGCAGGATCGACAGCTTGCCTGAGCCATCCTGTGCCGGAAAATCACCTGCACAGAGCTGGTTAAGGATACGGTAAGGCTGACCATCGTAGACAGCTGCCATATCCGCAGCAATCAGAGATGTTTTCCCTGCGGTATCGTAATCTGCCTTCAGGGTCTCATCCATCCACACATAGCAGTGTTCCCCAACTCCGATGCATACATATGTTTTTCCATATGTATCATGGCCGTTAGTTCTATAGATGTACTTTTTTTCACCTACCTGATAGGTGGTCGCCGCAGCCTGTACAGCAGTCAGCATCGGTTGGTCATCCTGCATGTATGCCTGCAGCTGATCATCCTCCAAACTCTGTACCTGCCCCACATCTGCTGCCTCTCCCGCAGTTCCCTCTGTTGCCGCCTGCGCCGATGCATTGCTTCCACCCTGCACGACTGCATAATCTTCTGCTTCAGAGTCCGCCGCCTGTGCCGATGTCCCGTCAAACTGCAAGGTTCCCGTATTTCCGGGATTTGTGGTATCTGTGTTAATGATAACTGCATATTCCCCGGAAAATGTTTCTCCTGGCTTACCCTCCTGAACTGCTGCAAAAACCTCTGTTCCGCAAAATAACCCCAGAAACAGAAAACAGCACATAAGCCGGAGACAAAAATCTTTTGTCTTTTTCATCCTCTTTCCTTTCCTCTTCTCAGCTGACTGAGTTCTTTGATTTTTGTGTTTATTCTACCATGTTCACAATATTCACACAATTCCAAATATTTGATTTTTATTATCATAAAGCGTCTTTTTCTGCCTCCGTTGCAGCTGCCCGCCTGCCGTGTATACAAAAAGAGCGATAAGCTCTGATATTGGTATCGTGCAGAACTTTTCGCTCTTATTGAACTACTCTTATTGATATTCAGCATGACTGCCTTCAGCTCCAGTGACGGGTCTGCATCCGGAATTGAAAAGATTTCCGACAGTTTCAGAACTTCATCAACTCCAGCTTCTTCTCCCTGGTCAGCTGCTTGATCCGGTACTCCCGGCTCATGGCCTCTTCCCTTGTGGCAAAGCCTTCATAATACACCAGCTTCACCGGCCTTTTGGCCCGGGTATATTTGGCACCTGACTTGCCTTCATTGTGCGCTTTCATCCGCCTGGCAAGGCAGTTTGTCCAGCCGGTGTAGAGCGTGCCGTCCGCACACTGCACGATGTATGTATAGTTCATAGCAGTCTCCTCTTCTGTAAAAAATTTATGCAATACAATGCCAAATGCCAGTACATCTTCAGTAACATCAACCCTGATATTTGCCTTCCTGTAAAACAAATATCTGAACACTTTTCTGGACAGTGTGATCTGTCTTCCGTGATATTTCCTCTCCTGTAAAACAAACATCCAGTCGGCCGCATTCTTTCTATGTAAAGACAGCCACCAGCATTTCTTCAGCAGCCGTCCTTCTATCCTCAAGCAGCCGGCACAATTCATGTATTTCACTTACATCAAAAAAAATAAAAGCAGGTCGGGATTCCGGCTGCGGATTTTCCCACCTGCTTTATTATACGGTCATTTCTTATTTCTGTGAATATGGAATTCACTGCATAGCTGCTCTATAGGTATTCGTATTCTGATCTTGCTGTATTTCACGATCAATAAGCCCAGCCTACTCCATCACATAATTCTTCAGCACATAAATCTTCCCATCACACTCCACAGCCTCCACCTTCACAGCCTGCTCCTGCGTTTCCGGATAATATCTGGTGGCAAAAACAACCTCTCCGCCATTCACATAAATCTCCACAGCTGTAGTATCCGCAAGAACTCTGATGCTTTCGATCACACCAGACGGAACTTGCGCTTTACGTACTTTACGTCCGGCACCGGCCTTCTCGGAGAGAGTTAAGATCACATCTCCGTCCTGATATTCCAGGAAGAGATTTTCCCCAAGGCTCACTTTACCCTGCTCACCTTTTACCTGAACATCCAGATCAAACGGTCCATTCACCGGAATCTCCGCACTGGAACCGCTGACAGAAACGCCAGTCTTTCTCAGCCCGTTCAGTTCTTCCACCGGATACTGATAAAGCATTCCGTTTTTATACGTAACTTCCCTTGGAACAGTCAGGCAATGCTGCCAGCCTTCGCTCTCTGCTGTAGGATTCACATACTCCTCATCTGCATCCGGCATTCCCATCCAGCCGATCAGGATCCGTCTGCCCTTTCCATCCTGGAATGTCTGGGGTGCATAGAAATCAAAGCCGTGGTCCCATTCCCGGAAAGCTTTTTCCTCCGGCTTTCCATCCTTCAGGATAAAGTATCCGGACTGATAGATGTTCTGAAAACGGAACTCTTCTCTGGTCAGTCCCTGGGGAGATACAGAAAGCACCTCCTGTCCCTCAAGAGTGAAAAAATCCGGGCACTCCCACATGTATCCGAATGCCTTTTCTGTAGTAAGCTCACTGTCAAATTTCCAGTTCTTCAGATCTTCGGATCTGTAAAAAAGTACGGCGCCCTGGTCGCTTTTCTGACGGCCGCCAAGGATCATCCGGTACTCTTCCCCCTCCTTCCAGACCTTCGGGTCACGGATGTGGCAGGTGTAATTCTCCGGATAATCCTCGCAGGAAACTGCAACCTCCTTTGTTCCGAAATGAAGGCCGTCCGCACTCTCCACATGAAGAGTGCTGGACTGCCTTCCGTTATTGATATAATCATAATCTCCATCCATCTTGATGTTTCCTGTGTAGAAAAGATGAAGCTTATCTTTCTCCGCAATGGCAGAGCCTGAGTAAACACCATGACAGTCATAAATGCTGTCCGGCAGAAGCGGAACCCCTTCATATCTCCAGCTGATCATATCTTCACTGGAGTAATGCCCCCAGAATTTCAGTCCACCGTTGGCCTCAAACGGAGAATACTGGAAAAACACATGATATCTTCCCTTGTACCAGCATAATCCGTTCGGGTCATTGAGCCATCCCACAGGCGGCATCAGATGATGGGTCAGACGGTTTGTCTGCATCGTCCTGGCAACTGCTGCCGTTTCCTCGATTTTTCGCACTTCCTCTGCAAGTACCTTGGTCAGAGAACTCATTTTATTTTACCTCCAGTACTTCAGAACCATTATTTACTGTTCCTTCTGCAAGCATTTTTACTTCTTCATAATCATCGGTATTGGTTACGATCAGCGGTGTGGTCACATCATAGCCGGCTGCCTTAATAGCATCCATATCAAAGGTGATCAGTGTCTGGCCTTTTTTGACCACGTCACCGTCCTTTACATGAGCGGTGTAGAATTTACCGCCAAGTTCAACGGTGTCAACGCCGATATGGATCAGCAGCTCCAGACCACTTTCTGTCGCAAGCCCGATGGCATGCTTTGTGTCAAAAATTGTAGAAACTGTTGCGTCGCAAGGTGCTTTTACCTCACCTTTGGACGGAATCACTGCCATGCCCCTTCCAAGGACTTCAGATGCAAAGGTTGCATCCTTTACTTCTGAAAGCGGAATCGCAGTTCCCTCAAGCGGGCTGTAGAGGGTCTGTGCACCTGTCTCTGAAGTTTTCTCCTGGGCAATTTCTGCCGGAGCATCTGATTTTTTCTCTGCTTCAATATTTTTTTCAGCTGTTTCCTGTACCTCATCCTTATATCCAAACATCCAGGTAAGCACAAAAGCCACACCAAATGCGATGGCAAACATCAGGATATAACCAACTGGATTATTCAGGCACAGCAGGATTCCGAAGATACCGGTAACACCTGTTCCTGTGGCACCAAGACTGCTAATGGAGGCAAAAAGTGCTCCGCATGCACCACCCAGGCAGCCCATGATAAACGGCTTTCCGAAGCGGAGGTTTACACCGAAGATTGCCGGCTCTGTGATTCCCATGCATGCGCTTAAGGCAGAAGGAACAGCCATGGATTTGATCTTCTGATTTCTGGATTTCAGGCCTACAGCAAGAGCTGCACCACCCTGTGCAAGGTTAGCTGCAGATGCAAGTGGCAGCCAGTAGGTAACGCCGAATTTGGCCAGCTGTCCAAGGTCAATGATAGTGTACATGTGATGAACACCGGCAACAACAGTCGGTGCATAAAAGGCACCCATGATAAAGCTTCCGATTCCAAATGGCAGTGCGATCAGCCACTGGATCCCATCCAGAAGTCCGTTCTCAACAGCTACGAAGATCGGTCCGATAATGGAAAGTGTAAGATAACCGGTTACAAAAACACTGACAAGTGGTGTTACAAAAAGATCGAACATTGCAGGTACGACTTTATGAAGTCTCTTCTCGATCTGTGCCAGTACCCAGACTGCAATGATAACCGGGATTACATGTCCCTGATATCCAACCATGTCAATGGAGTAAAGTCCGAACCATACTTTCTGTGTGGCCTGTACGCCTTCCGTGGCAACTGTCCAGGCATTCTGCAGATTTGGATGGATCATGATCATACCGATAACCGCACCCAGATAAGGGTTGGCACCGAATACCTTCGCACCACTGTAAGCGATAAGGATCGGCAGAAATGTATACGCTGTGTTACTGAAAAGCTGTGCAAATACATAAATGGAACCATTGGTGTTAATATTCAGGAAGCCGTTGTTTACCATGAAGTTCAGGGCTTCCATGATTCCCATCAAAAATCCGCTGGCTACGATAGCTGGGATGATCGGGACAAAAATATCTCCCAGTGTCTTGATCAGTCTCTGTATCGGATTAGCCTTGGATGCTGCCACCTTCTTAAGCTCATCCTTACTACTCTCTGATATTCCGGCGATCTGGATAAATTCATCATAAACCTTGTTTACAACTCCTGTTCCCAGGATGATCTGCATCTGTCCCTGTGCGAAAAACACGCCCTTCACACCGTCGATGTTCTCTACATATTCCTTATCCGCCTTGTCATTATCCGCAATGACCAGACGAAGCCTTGTTGCACAGTGCGCCGCGGAAATGATGTTTTCTTTCTTTCCTACATGATCATAGATTTCCTGTGCTGTCTTTCTGTAATCCATGTCCTTCCTCCTTTTCTGCTACTGTTCCCGGACAGTCATCTCTTTCTGCTTTCCCTTTCTTCGGATCAGATCTGTCTGTTCTTTCTTCAGCTTTCCGGGATTTATTATCTCTGATCCATTGTTTTTCATTTATTTATGAGATTGATTTCATATATCCATTCATACAAGGAACGGTAATCTTTCCATTTTTTTAAGTTTTTTGATGATTTTAGCACTTTTCAATGGTTTGTTTTATGTTGTTGCTTGTGTTCTTATGTGGAATCGTTCTCATATCTTACTTGTATTATAACTACTGCATTATTATTTGTAAATCCGCAACATCGCACAAATTTCTTCGGTCAAAATTGTACATATTCCATAAGAACAGATGCAAGACAGACAAACCAGTCAGGACATCGCAGAAAAAATCTGGCATTTTTCTGTGTTTGCTCAGCCATAACACAGCACCACACAAAAAAGAAGCAGGTCTTTTTCTCCCAAAAGATCTGCTCCTGTTCCACAATAACTTATAATTTCTTCCTCTGTCTGCGAGGATATTCTCTGTTACCTGTGAGATTCCCGTTCCACAAGCTCACATCCCATTTTTATTTCCTTGCTGATCCCGGTATCGTTCTCAATAAGATCAGCCAGCATGGCTGCTGCCTCCATTCCGCTGGTCTTATAATAAAAATGTACCGTTGTCAGCTTCGGTTCCACGATCTTACCCGGAACTCCATCCCCAATCCCTGCGATCTGAACATCCTCGGGAATGCGAAGCCCGATCTCCTTCAAATAAGTCATGGCTCCCACCGCCATAGTATCCGTAGCACACACAAGAGAATCTATGGAAGGCTCCTCCTCAAAAAGCTCCTTCGCCATCTCATACCCGGAATCCATGGTAAAGCTTCCGATCTTCATCCTCTCCGGCACGACCTCCAGCTTAGCTTTATGGATAGCATCCATAAAACCCTTTTTCCTGCAGGCACCAACTGCCTCGTCCTTATCTGTAACGCCGATATAGGCAAACTTTTTCCCCTTCTCCGTCAGCTTCTCCGTGACCTGAAAAGCTGCTTTATGATCATCCTGATAAATACATGGATATCCGTCCAGATGCTGTCCCAGGATCACGATCGGTACCTTATAATCCTTCAGCATCTGTTTATGCTTTCTGGTAAACATGGTAGCAATAAAAACCACTCCGTCCACCTGACGTTCTTTAAACAGAGAAAGGTATTTCAGCTCTTCTTCCACATCATTATTGGTATTGGCCAGAATAAGCTGATATCCTCTCCGTGTAAGAATATCACTGATCCCTGTCACCTCACGGCTTATGGTATCTGAATTGATCTTTGGAAGGATGACACCGATGAGACTGGTTTTTTTGGTCCGCAGTGTCTGTGCCTGGGAGGATGGCTGATATCCTGTCTCCTGGATCACCCTGCGGATGACTTCCTTTTTTTCACTGCTGACATATCCATTATTCAGATATCTGGATACCGTAGCTCTGGAAACTCCGGCAAGCCTGGCTATTTCATTAATGTTCATAACTTATGTACCTCTTCTTTTGTCCTGTTATAGCTGTCCTTGTATGCATATTTATAATATAGATTATACACGGTTTCTTTCCGGTAAAAAAGATTCTTTTCCTATGTAAATGGAAATTTTTATTACTGCTCACTCCGTTCTCACTAATACGCTTCACAACGCAGAGGATACGGGATGCATATACCTCCCATCCCGTATCCTCCATACTCTGTTTCCAAAAATCTCCCCGGCATATCTGTTTTTCGGTTTTCCCTGTCATTCCAGATATTCAAACGGATCTACCGGCACGCCATCCTTTTTCATTGCAAAATAAAGATTCGGGCCTTCTACAGAATAATATTTGGTAGGTGCACTGATATTTCCGATCACTTCACCCTCCTTTACTGTGTCACCTTCTGCCACAGTAAGGTCCTTCAGCTGCCCGTATACTGCCTGATAACCATTTCCCAACTCCATAGTCACAGTCGTTCCCGTGCAGGCATCCTGTACAACAGAAAGCACCTGACCATCAGCCGCCGCATACACCGGCGCATCCTCCACTGCCTGCAAAGCAATGGCAGAGCTTACACGATACTGATCCAAAGTCGGATAATATACGGTTTCATCCATATTGTAATCCACAAGAACCGTTCCTCTGACCGGCCATTCCATAATGGAATCCTCCGTAAAATCCAAAGCCTGTGCCGCAATTCCGACAGCTGAGGTCTCTGCGGTATCTGTGGAAGCTCCAGCTCCGTTATTCACTGCTCCCTCTGCCGATGCATTATCTGCTGTATTTCCAGTGCCATCTGTGCGGCTTCTGTCTGCCCCTGCCGCCGCAGACACGCTCCTATCATCCGTACCACTTCCATTATCTGCATCTGCCGCTGCATTTTCGGCTGTACCACTTCCTGCAGTCTCACGGATGCTTCCTGTCACTCCATCTGCTCCGGCTTCTGAAGCTCCTGACAGACCTGCTTCATCTCCGGTTTCTCCATCAGAGATCTCATCCTGTGCTGCATCCTGCCAGCCATCTCCGGCAGCTGCCGCATCCTCTGCGTTTTCCCCGTCCGAAAGCTCCTCTTCCAGCCCGGTCTCTTCTACCTGTACAGAATTTTCCTCCTGGGGATTTTCTGCGATGGGCTTTGTTCCAAGCTGATAAACAGTAATCCCAAGTGCCGCCACTGCTGCCAGAACACCTCCGTTGATAATACCTCTCATAATTTTACTTTTCATATTCTTTCCACCTCTGTCTGATATGTTCATTTTCAGTAACAGAAAAAACAGTAAAGCTGCCGTTTCGGTCACCATTTCTATATCTATAGAGTGTCCAGAATATGGCTGTCTATTCATTTTTTGAATATTTTTTTATCAGACGTTGCTTCGGATGCCTGACTTTCTTTAATCCTCAGCTTTCAGCTCCATCTCCGGAAAATATTTTTTCAGGATCTCCTCCGCACTGCTTCCGTTTTTTGCCATCTCATTTCCACCAAACTGGGAAAATCCCACACCATGACCGCTGCCACGCACTCGCAGATAATAAATATCATCCTTTTTCTTCAAACTGAAATTCGCGGATTCCAGTCCCATTCCCGCTGCAAAGCTTTCTCCCTCCAGAAGTGTTTCCCCAATCGTAAGCTCTGTCACATAACCGGCACTGTCCCGTTTTTTGATCTTCAGCTCCCCGGAAAGCTGCCCCGCAGGAATTTCCACGATTTTTATATGATCCGGAGATTTTTTGTCCTCACTGCTATCTGCCGATTTCAGATATGTATACGCCTCATCATGAAAAACTTCTTCCCCGCTGCGGGTTTTCCCTGCACTTCTCTTATGCCAGGGAGTCAGCCTCACTTTTCCTTCATATGTAAGTACCTGTCCATCCGTCTCTTTTGCTGCCTGTTCATAGATCTGCCTTTTTTCTGCAAAAAAATATCTCCAGACTTCCTCTGTACTTCCGTTTTCCCTCAGGATCTCTGCGAGATTTTTCCCCTCGCCCAGCCACCTTTGAATATTCGACCGTGCGATCACAGTCTGCGCTTTTATGGTTTCTTTTTTCATATCCGGGGAAATCTGCGAAAAAACAATGACCGGGAGATATTCTTCCATATCCGGCACCCTCTCTGCCAGGACCCTCTCCGGTCCATTAATGGTTGCCGCCGAAAAATAAGGAAGAACAATTGCCAAAAACACCAGACAATATCGAAGAAGCGCATATTTTTTCATAAAAAGCACCATAAGCGTTCTTTTTCCTAATATATGTTCTTTTGCCAAAAATTATTATTTGCTGTATACTATAGCAGTTCTATGAATCGATGCATCAAAAAAAGTTATTCCGAACATGCTGCAGTAATTTATGGAAATGCTATATATCAATCGCTATATATCAATCCCAAAAGTATCTGCAGCGATCAGTCCTGCTCACAGCTTATTGCTTGCCACGAATGGAGGTATCACACACCATGCTTGCCATCTTTCTCGCACCATTATATATTCTCATTAATATTTATATCGTCCGCTGGATGATTTTGTGGATGGGTGCCTGTACTCATTTTTTCCAGACCTTTGCGTTCCGGGCATGCTTTGCAGGTGTTTATATTTTTCTGTCCACTTCTCTTCTGACCTGTTTTCTCATCCGGAAGCCCCCTGCGCTCCACCGCTTCCTGAAAAATACGGCAAATTATTTTCAGGGAACATTTCTTTACATCCTGATCGTAATCGTAACTACAGATCTCTGCAGACTGATCCTGAAGCATACGCTTCATCCGGCCTGGATGTATTCCCGGAAAGCCTTCGTAGTCACAGGCGCTGTCTGCACCCTTCTGATCATTGGTGTCAGTCTCTATGGGATTTTTAATCAGTGGAACATTAAGACAAAAACTTATGATGTGAAAATAGACAAGCAGGTGAAGGGAATGGACTCCCTGAAGATCGTCCTGCTCGCAGACATTCATTTCGGTTACAGTATCGGAGAAAAACATGCCGGGCTTCTTGTAAAAAAGATCAACGCCGAAGATCCGGATCTGATCTGTATTGCCGGCGATATTTTTGATAACGAATATGAAGGGATCAAAAACCCGAAAAAAACAGCGGCCATTCTCCGTTCGCTGAAATCCAGATACGGCGTTTATGCCTGTTGGGGCAACCATGATCTCAGCGAACCGATTCTGGCCGGTTTTACCTTCCGCAATGCAAAAAAAGATTATGATGATCCCAGAATGCGGAATTTTCTGGAATCTGCCAACATCCGGCTTCTCGATGACGAAACCGTCCTCATAGATAAACGGTTTTATCTGACAGGCCGTAAGGATCCTTCACGCTGCCGAAAAATGTCCGACACCCGTAAGGATCCTGACCAGCTTACAGCCTGCCTTGACAAAACACTCCCGATTATTTTTATGGATCATCAGCCCGGTCAGCTGGATGAAGTGGCAGCCGCAGGCGCAGACCTTGATCTCTGCGGCCATACTCATGACGGCCAGCTGTTCCCTCTGAACATCATCACCGGCCTGGTCTGGGAAAATTCCTGCGGTTACCTGAAAAAGGGGACTATGCACAACATCGTTACCTCCGGTGCCGGCATATGGGGCCCGAATATGCGTACTGCCACAAACAGCGAGATCTGTTCGATCACAGTACATTTTTATCCTGCCAGACCTAACTCCTCTGATCCCTCATAAATATCTTCCACCGGCAGCTCCTCCGCACTCTCACCATCCTCTTCTGTTATTTCTGTTCCGTCATTTTCTTCTTCCGTTTCAGAGTCCTTCGGAAACTCAATTACTTCAGCCGTATCACCACTTTCTGATATCTCCGGCTCTTCACTGGAATCATCAAATATCTCTTCCTCAGTATTATCGTCCGTCTTTCCTTCTTCAGAACTCATATTGAGTTCCTCGCTGCTCTCTTCTTCAGCTTTCTTTTCACTGTTTCGGATGATCTCAAGGGCTTCTGTTTCTGAAATAATGCCTGAATTATCTTCCATTGCATTTGCTTCCGGCACTTCATAATCATATACAAAGGTATTGACTGGCATAAGCTTGTTTAACTGCACATCATAGTCAAATACATGCCACAGGTATCCTTCCCTGTTAACCGGTACATTTGCCTGGTAGATCTGTTTTCCACCCCGGTAAACGGTTACTTTGGCTGACGAAGCAGATAATTCTGTACTCGCATCATCTTCACCGTTTGTATAATCGTATACATAAAAGCTATATTTTCTTCCGGTGAAGCCTTTGTATATGGTTGTTGTTTCCGGTCCATAGCTGCTTGTATCATCCAGATCCAGATTTGCTATTACATCTCCATCCTCTGAATATGCATTTTTATCCCTGTAGTATACATGGAAGTAGTCATCTCCGTTTTCATCAGCAGGTCCCAGCAGATGAGAATCCAGGTCTCGCGGAGTTTCTCCCCATGTAAGCACGATCTGAAGAAGTCCCTCATCTCCTGCACTGATATTGGTCGGTGACATTGTTACATCACGTTCACTGCATGCATTTGCCTGAACTACAACATTGATATGGGCAGAAACAAAATCTTCATTGCTTGCATTCAGCGTATAGTTTCCGGCTGGCACGGTCAACGTATAGGTTCCATCTGCTGATACGCCTTCTTTCACAGTCTCTCCGATCACATTATCCCAGCCCTTACGTAATTCATAAGTTACATTTTCTATATTTCCGCCGGTCATGGAATGAATAAATCTTCCACTCAGCTCACCATCTCCGGCTTCTGCTCTGGATACCATCAGGAAAGATTCTGCGTATGTGATCTGGTTCGCTGATACTTCCATGGAACTGCTCTCATATTTCTGGTAACCGGTTGCTGTGACAACAATTTTGTAGGTTCCTTCATCAAGATCATTAAATGAATAAGTTCCATCTTCTTTCGTGAAAGTTTTTTCAACCTTGACTGTTCCGGAATATGCTTCCACGCTGGCATTTTTTACAGGAGCTTTGCTGTTTGAATCCAAAACGCTTCCCTCAATGCTTCCGGCTCCGACTGTACATTTATCTACCAGTGTTCCATTTTCAAAATGAACCTTCAATTTTAGTGGATTATCGTCATCATCAGACAGAAAATCCTTGGACAACGTATAATGCCATACCGTTTTCAGGAACTTTCCGACCACCGTATCCGGATTCAACTCACCCGCTGCGTAAATATAGGTTCTTACATCAGAACAAAGCACATTTCCGGCATCACGAACTGTATAGGATACGCTTGCCTTTGCCGCAGGTCCTACCTTAATATCAATTCCTGCCAGATCCCATGTCTCCAATGCAGTCAGATTTAATCCAAACTGAAGACCGCATTTCGCAGATCCTTCTATTGTGACCGGTGTCAAAGTCTGACTGAAATCATGGATAAATCTTCCATTTCCATCTTTGAATTCATATCCGCCAGTTGCTTCAACGGAATATTTCACAACAAACTGCCCGGACACATCATAAAACAGAGAAACCACCAGATCTGCAGAAAGACCAGTTGTACCAAGCTTTATAGGAACTCGTCCCAGTTCAAGTACATCGCTGACTGTTTCCATAGTTCCACTTGCATGTTTGATCTGCTGCTCTGAATTCACGCCACTTATATAAAGTCCGCCTTCGAAATCAGCTTTTCCTGTAACTGACGCAATAAAATGCCTTACCTCTATCTTTCCCCAGCTAAATCCGGCATCCAGCTTACAGCTTACATCCGGAATCGTAACAGCAACAGAACCGGATAGCTTCACCTTATCATTAAATTTATGATTAAGATCAAATTTCAATTTACCTGGAACCGGAATACTTCCGCCGAGAGTAAGTCCTCCTGCCGGCACCTCACTTGAATTTTCCGGAATATACTCATATTGAACACCCTCTGCAGTTACCTGCATATTTTCCGGATCTGCAATTCCTGCACCTTCAAAATCAATTGATTTGTAAACCTCTGAAATATCATCCGGTTTGCCGGCCTTAATGATCAGACGTCCCTGTCCGTCCTTTGTGATATTCTGGACTTTTAATGCAATATCTGTATCTGTTCCCATTTCCTTTGCAGAAAACAGTACAACCTTTCCGGTTTCCAGATTTTTATAAGCATTTCCATCTTTTACTGTGATCGTATAAGTTCCGTCACTGTTCTGGACAACATTGTATATATTTTTGGAAGTATCTTTGACTTCAACTACATTTGTTGCATAGGTAACCTTGCTGTCATAATTCTCATCGATTACTGAGTCCTCAGTGATCTGGTCGATAGCTTTTAAGATCTGAGCTGCATCATTTCCGTTAATTGCCTTCTCCGGTTCAAAGGTATCTCCATTCAGAGACAGCATATTCTTTTTCAGTGCAATAGCTACAACATTTTTATACCTGATCTGAGCCGCATCTGCACATGTCGGTTCTTCATCCGTAGTTTCATATCCCATAAGCATTACTGCTGTATATGCGGCAAACTCTCTTGTTGCATATTCATCAGGATAAAAATATGGAACATCCTGCTCATCGGTTTCATCGGGAATGATTCCCATAGTTTTTGCAATTTCTGCTGCGATTCCATTTTCATTTTCTCTGGTATCAGCATAATAATAATTTTTGCTGTCAAACTGCTCTTCATACTTACAGCCAACTTTATCCAGAAGAAGTTTTACCCATTCACCTCTGGTGTATTCATGTCCGGAATCCTGCACGTATTTTTTCGTAACAAAAATCCTTGCAAAGATTTTTATTCCTTTTACTTTGGCAACAATCGATGTATTTCCCTCTCCGACCGCCTGGACAACACCTGTTTTTGTTACTGTTGCAATTTTCTGATCAGCAGATGACCAGCTTACTTTAACACCCTTTTCCTTAAAACCAAGCTGGATACTTTCCCCTTCTTCCAGCGTAGCTTTTTGATTTTTCAGTGTTGGTTTCACAACTGTTATCTTACATCGATATGTTCTCTTCTTGGAATCTTTAAAGGTTACTGTACATTTTCCTGTTCCTGTTACAGAAACCGTACCATCTTTTTTTACCTTGGCAACCTTTGTATTTGAACTTGAGGCAGCTTTGATCACATCACCCTTTATCGAAAGCTTCCTGGACGTATTCGCTGTTCCCCATACAAATTTTAAGCTCTTTGCAGACAGATAAGGATTTTTTACCGTAACCTTACAGGTATACACTTTTTTTCCTATTTTAGCCTTAACCACTGTTGTTCCGGTTTTTACTGCTGTTATTTTTCCCTTAGAGCTGACTTTAACGATTTTTTTATTGGCAGAACTCCATACCGTCTTTCCCGAAACACCGTTTACTTTTAACTGCAGACTTTTTCCCTTTACATACAATACGGCTTTTTTCACTGACATTCCCGGGCTTTTTACTGTAACCTTACAGGTTAATGTCTTTTTGGCAATTCTGGCCTTTACTGTTGCGGTTCCGGTCTTCACAGCCGTTATCTTTCCCTTTGACGAAACCTTTACAACTTTATTATTGGAAGAAGACCATTTCACGGCTTTCTTCCAGTTTACAACCTTTAACTGTGATGTTTTTCCCACGTACAAAACCTTTTTTGTACTGTTCAGTCTGGGATTTGCAGCTGCATTTGCTGGCATGCTGATTCCTAAGATCAACATCAGGATCAGCATCAGCGGCAGCAATTTTTTTGATGCACTTTTTCTCTTCATAAGCACTTTTCCCTTCTGCTGTACTATGCTATAATGTTCATCAATTATAAATTTTCGAGATCATTCGAAATCATTTATAATTAATTTCCCGTAAATTATCAGACTATCAACCAAGAAAGGAGAAAAATCATGAGTGTCACCGTAAATCCAAAAGCACGCCAAATTTTACCGGTTATTCTGGGCTGCTGCGTAATCGGAACTGTTTTTTTTCTGGCAATAACTATCTGTTCCGCCATAAAATATCATAATTACGTACCTGTAGATGCTGTTATATCATCTGTCAGCCGCTCAAATAATCCTAACAAGCCTCATAGTTCCAATTATCATAACTATGTGAAGTACTCTTACACCTACAAGGAACAAGACTACACAGCTGACCGAATCGAGTTTTTACGCCTCGGCAAAGCCCCCGGAAAGCATGTTCAGATTAAATGTGATCCGCAGAATCCAAACCAGATCCAGAATATCTATTCTATGACCATCTGTATTGTCTTCCTGGTAATCCTGATCATAACAGATTTCCTGCTCATTCTTATGATAAAGTCTTAATACTGTACAGCTATGCTCTAATTATATAACATTTTTATCTCTTGAACTTTGTCAAATTTGTCGCAAAGTGAACATTTTTTGTCGAAAATGTCCATAATAATTTTTTATCGCATTGACATACTCCTACCATTGAAATCCTACTCGATGGCTCTGCTGATTCGTTCGTCAGTACGTAATTTTCTATGATATAAAAAAGACGGTTACGCTGAATCACAACGTAACCGTCTTCCTTTATACTATACTCGCACAGATATAAAACAAAATTCCCACCTACTGCCTTGAGCAATAAATGGGAATTTATCTGATCCATTTAAAAAGTGAGGCATCGGGGATTCGAACCCCGGACAACTTGATTAAAAGTCAAGTGCTCTACCGACTGAGCTAATACCCCATATTAAATTAATTAATACTCAGGCTTTTTCTAACCAGCCGTTTGTATGTTTTACATTAAAACATGCCCAGAGCCGGAATCGAACCAGCGACACGAGGATTTTCAGTCCTCTGCTCTA